>TARA_R110002111_G_scaffold2230_2_pt1 | contig 25934 bp, 26 predicted proteins | sample TARA_R110002111 | Tara Oceans TARA_R110002111 (sample SAMEA4397363) | marine metagenome | biome: Polar Biome; feature: [ZZZ] marine water layer (ENVO:01000295); material: water (ENVO:00002006), including particulate matter (ENVO:01000060) such as... | depth 199 m | reverse complement strand
AGGAGCACGTAAAGAATTTAAAGCCCATTTCACCTTGAAACGATAAAGAATTATGAAATTAAAAAAGTATTGTTTAGTAGCATTTATAGCTTTTTTGGCAAATTATAGCTTTGCCCAAGAAGGAATTCCTATTTATTCTGATTATTTAACAGATAATTATTATTTAATTCACCCTTCTATGGCAGGTGTTGCTAATTGTGCCAAGATTAGGTTAACGGCAAGGCAGCAATGGTTTGGTGTTGATGATGCTCCTAGTTTGCAAACATTAAGTATGAACGGTAGAATAGGTGATTCTCCTGTGGCTATTGGTGGTGTTGTTTTTAATGATGCTAATGGTTACCATTCAACCGTTGGTGGTTATGCAACTTTTGCTTATCATTTAATGTTTTCTAGAAATGAAATTGATTTAAATATGCTTTCTTTTGGTTTAAGTGCTGGTTTTTTACAGTATAAATTAGATGAAACGAGTTGGTTAGTTCCTGGTGAGCCTTATGATCAGGCTGTTGAAGGTATAGTGCAAAGTGCAACTAATTTTAATATTGACTTTGGGTTTTCATACCATTTTGTAGATTTTTATGCACATTTCACGGCTAAGAATATTTTGGATAATGAAGGGATTAATTGGAATGGTATAGATGGATTTGAATATCAAAATTTAAGAACCTATTTATTGTCTTCTGGTTATACTTTTAGTAAGTTCGGTAGCGAATGGAGCTATGAGCCTTCAATTATGTATATGTATAGAGATGCTACTAAAGAATCTTCAATTGACCTTAATGCTAAAGTTTATAAAGAAATGGATTTTGGTAAAGTTTGGGGTGGATTATCTTACAGACGTAGTTTGGATGGAGCAGAGTTTCAAGATGGATCTGGTGTTAGTAGTCAAAAATTACAATATATAACTCCATTTTTAGGAATAGATTATAATAATTTCGTGTTTGCTTACACATATTCTTATCAGGCAAATACGGTAAGTTTTAACTCAGGTGGTTTTCACCAATTAACTCTTGGTTTCAACTTTAACTGTAGAAGAGCTAAATATGAGTGTAATTGTCCTGCGGTAAATTAAATTATTATCATTTTATATTAAAGAAAAGGCTCAATTATATTGAGCCTTTTTTCTTTTAATGAGTTATTATTCCCATTTGTAATTTTTCTTTTCTGCTTGTGTTTTTAAAGCTTTAAGCATTGCATTTTCTAGACTGTTAGACGCATTGGTATTTTGCTTAGCTACATAATCTCGTCGCTTTAGGTTAAGGGCCGCAATTTCATCTTGTAGCTTTATACGAGTTTTACTTTGTGCTTCAACATAAGATTTAATTTCGGCTTTAGATTTTCCTTTTAATTCTATTGGCAATTCGCTTTGTTTTAAATCTTCATATGAAAAATCTTCTTCCTTTTCGGCATCAACTAAATCCCAAGAACTATTTTTATATAGACGAGAACTCTTACTTACCGTTCTACTTACAGCATTTGCTTTATTATAACTCATAGCATTAGAATCTTGTTCGGCTTGCATTTCCATCTTTTTTCTACCAACACTGCCATAGGCAACATAAGTTTTGTTCAATTTTTCATTGAGCTCTAATATTTTGTCATCGTAAGGAGAAGCGATATGCACAGTTGCTTCATTATGATTAATTGCCATATAATTACCATGAGTTAAATCGGCTCCGTCTTTCCATGAGATAGAAATGCCTTGATCATAATCTCCACAAAAAATAGTGTTTACAGTAACGTCTCTGTTGTGTGCTAATTTTGATGCTTCCTTATAACTCACATTACCTTGAGAATAAGGTTCATTTCCGGCTATAAAAATAAGTTTTAAATCATCTTCATTAGTTCCCCATTCTAATTGGTTTAGAGCTGTTTTAATTACTTTTCCACAATATTCATTTCCTCCGTTTGTGGTTAAGGAGAATAATGATTTGGAAATTTCATCTAAATCATCACTAAAAGAAATCACCTGTCTTAAATAACCTTCTTCTGCATTAAGATTATCGTTTCCGTATTCGTAAAGTGCAATTTTAAGATTAGGATTTTCGTTTTCACATTTTGCATAAGACAGTTCGTTTACAATCTTCCAAAGTTGGGCTTTGGCTTGGTCTATTAATCCATCCATACTATTACTAGTGTCTAGTAGTAACGCAACTTTAATTTCGGGTTGTTCGGTTTTTGAATTTGTTTCGATTACAGTTTCTGCAATTAATTGATTAGAAATATCCGACTTTTTATTATTGGCATTGCAAGCCATTAAAGTGGTAAGACATAATGCAACAATCAAAGGTTTAAATTGTGTTTTCATGTTATAGGTTTTAAATTATATTCAAAAGTTTATTTTGTGTTTAATTCTTTTACATCTATTGTACCGTTTGGAGAAATTACATAGTACTTGTGATCTATTTTTGTTTCTACAATTGGTGTGTCTTTTTTCTCTATTGGTTTGGGAGTGAAAACGAGTTTTATATTCATGCCAATTTGAACTACAGGTTCTAAAATAGAAGGGTTAATTACAACATCATAGTTTTCGTAGGTTAAAGGTTGGTAATAGTAAGAGGTCTGTTTTTTTGCTGTAGTTACGCCCTTGCTTTTATCTAAAGCCTCTACGGAAATACTGTTATAGGCTTGGTAGCTTTGGTAAAAATCCTTCGGAAAATAACAATATTTATCATCTGCAATAGCTACGTTATAATCAGACATATCAAAGCCTAAAACTTTGTAGTATGCTTTTTTCTCTTCAATGAGTTTTAATAATTGATCTTGAAGATTTTTGTAAACGTCTTGAATGTTGTCTATATAATAATCAACCTTGACCAAGTTATATACTTCACTTTGCGCACAAGCTTCTAAAATCGCTTCAAACTGATTAGTTTTTGTAAATTGAATATGAATGTTTTGTTGCAATTCAAATCCCTTAGGGACTTCCGTGTACGTTTTACTGAATAATTTTTTAGTGACTTCAACTTCGTAAATAGGAATAAAAGAGATCACATCAATTGCTATATTGTTTTGAGTAATACCTTTAGCATTTAAGCGATTTTTAATTTGGTCTATACGTTCTTTCATTAGCTGGTTTGTCATTTCAGCTGAAGGTCCTATTTGAGAGACATTGAATAGAGCTGTGTAAGTTGTAGCACTAACATTTTGGAGTGCTTTTACATCAACGGTCAATATATTACTGGGATGAAGTGTTTGGTTGATTTGTTTTTGAACCGTTGGGTTATAGATTTGAGCATTTCCTGAACTTAAAATATTTTGTCTAGAAATATCTTTAGTGATTTCATTATAATTTCCTCGATGTTGAGCAGCAAGATTAAGGCTGAATATTAAAAAGAGCACTAATCCTAAATTGATTGTTTTCATGTGTATTATTGTTTTTTGATTTATAGGGTAAAGCTCTGTTGAAAAAACAGCGATTAAAAACCAGAATGAGTAAAACGCTTCTTTGGATGAGTAAACTGGACTAAGTTTTTAGTATAAGTCCTCTTTTAATGTTTGACATGTATAGAATTCCGTATCAGTGATTTTTTGAAACCAAATAAAGTATGTAAGTTTAGTCCAACAAATAGAAAGTGTAAGTGAGAATTTTTAAAACATATGGTTTTTTACTATTGTTTTGTTGTGTTGGGTTTTTATCCTTCGGACAGAATAATAAGTCAATTAAAAAAAACAGTGAAGCCGTATTTACCATTAGAGGCTCTGTGTATGACAAAAGCACACATGATCCTTATAGTGGTGTAGAAGTATTAGTAAATGGCGGAAAGTACACTAGAACTAGTTTTGATGGATCATTTAATGTATTAGCCAAAATGGGAGATGAGCTAATTATTAGCCATAAAGATTTTGAAACCATTTACTATACCATTAAATCTAATGAACGTGTAATTATTGAAGTTGTTGATTCTGAAAAATCGGGTTTTCGATCTAAAAGTAATGGAAATGTAAAACGTTTTAATGAGATGATTGATTCTGCTGATGTCTACCTTAAAAAAGACGCAGAGAAGAGTATTAAGTTTATTGGTGATGCACTAAATGGAGGAATTAATACCGCACAAAGTGCTGAAGCACATGAATTGTTGGGTGATGTTTATAGGTATTGGAAACAGTTTGATTTGGCTATTTCTGCATACAAAATTAGCCTTCAAAATACAAAGACAACATCTGCACAACTAAAATTAGCAAAGTCTTATCTAGATAATGGTGATTTTGATACTAGCCTAGCGACTTATAATGCGATTGATGAAAATGCTTTATCTAACTATGATAAAACTATATGGTTTGAAGGTAGAGGAGATGTATTTGTAAAACTGAAAGATTATTCTAACGGCATTAAAGCATATGAAGATGGCTTAAAAGTGGCAAAAAAACATCTAATTGCGCCAAAGGTTACAGATTTAAATTCTAAAATGGCACAAGTCTATAGCGACCAAGGACAAACGACTAAGGCAAAAAGTTTTTTTAATAATTCCTTGAATTTAGCTGAAAAAGAAAATAAAAAACGTGCAGTAGAAGAACAGATTAAGGTAGCAGAATTTAATAGCGCAAATGCAGATTACGAAAATGAAATTGTATTAAGAAAGCAAGCGATTGAAGGAATTAAGGATATTGAAAGGGATTCTGTAATCGCTAATGAAAGTCCTATAACATCACAAAAACAAAACTATAAAATTGCAACAGCTTACTTACTTAGTGATGATTTAAACAATGCGATTCCATATTTAGAAAAAAGTAGAGAAGAAGCTGGAGAGAAGGGAGATTTAGATGTTAAGTTAGATGCAACGCGCAAGCTTTCTGAGGTTAATGCGAGATTAGGTAATACTGAAAAAACAATAGCCTATAATGAAGAATATAAAAATGTAGTAGATGAGTTATATGCTAAAAAAATACAAGAAATATCTCAAGCCGCACGTTTTAGTAGAAACATTGCTGAGCAGCAAAATAGAATAACATCTTTAGAGAGTGATAGGGCTTTGTCTAAGAGTAAATACGAGTTAACACAAGAACAGAATAAAAGTCAGAAAGTTATTATTTATTCACTAATTGGAGGTTTAGTTTTGTTATTAATTACGGGTTATTTAATGTTTAAATATATTAAACAACAACGTTTAGCAAATAATCTATTGGCTTTAAAATCCTTAAGAAGTCAGATGAATCCACATTTTATTTTTAATGCTTTAAACTCTGTAAATACATTTATTGCAACAAATGATGAGCGAACTGCAAATAAATATCTGTCTGATTTTTCACAGTTAATGCGAGCTGTTTTAGAAAATAGTGAAGAAGATTTTATTCCATTGAAAAAGGAAATTGAGTTATTAAATTTATACACCAAGCTAGAGCATTTTAGATTTCAAGATAAGTTTGATTATTCTATAGATGTAGACGAAACTATAGATGTTGAAGAATTTCAGATTCCACCTATGTTATTACAACCTTATATTGAAAATGCCGTATGGCACGGCTTACGTTACAAAACCGAAAAAGGACATTTAAATATTAATATTCAACCAAAATCTAAAGACGAAATAACTATCACCATCTCAGATGATGGTATTGGTAGAGAACGCTCTAAAGCACTAAAAACAGACCATCAGAAAAAGCAAAACTCTAAAGGAATGAATAATATTAAAAAACGTGTTGCTATTTTGAATGAAATGTATAAAGATAAAGTTGATGTAACAATCGATGATTTCCAAAATTTGGAAGATGCAGGAACCAAGGTAGTTGTAACACTAAAGAAAGATTAAGTATGAAATTAAACGCTATAATTGTTGAGGACGAAGAAAATAGTAGACTAATTCTAAGAAATTACTTAACAAAATACTGCCCTAATATTTCGATTTTAGGTGAAGCGGCAAATGTTGAAGAAGCATTAGTATTAATTAGAGCTAATGATTTAGATGTTGTCTTTTTAGATGTAGAGATGCCTTATGGCAATGCTTTTGATTTATTAGATAAAGTTGGAGATATCAATTTCGAAACCATATTTGTAACCGCTTACAACCATTATGCAATTGAAGCTTTAAATGCGCATGCTTCGTATTATTTAATGAAACCAATTTCTATTGATGAGTTAATAAAAGCTGTAGATTATGTTACGGAAATTAGAACAAAAGAAGATGCCCTTCAAGATCAGGTTTTAGTGCCAAAGACAAATTCTGTGAGTGGTAAAATAACTATTCCGCAGCAAGATGGTTTTGAAGTTATCGAAACTGCAGATATTATGTATTGTAAAGCAGATGATAACTACACAGAAATATATCTTAATACCAATAAAAAGAAACTTGTTAGTAAAACATTAAAGTATATAGAGGAAAGCTTAAAGGATGCTAATTTTGCTAGAGTGCACAAAAGCTACTTAGTCAACGTTAATGAAATTGTAAAATACGTAAAAGGTAAAGGTGGAAGTGTGGTATTAAGTAATGGCAAAGAGATTATGGTATCAGCTTCAAAAAAGTCTGATTTGTTGTCTTATTTTAAGTGATAAAATAGCTTTTATTCTTGCTCATATTTAAATGGCTCAATGGGATGATCTTGATAATAATGTTCAAAGGTCTTATTTGTTGTGTATTTCTCTTTTAATGTTTTATATACCATTAAAACTACAGCTATTTGCCCAATAACAGTTAGATAAAAGACCCAAGTAAAAGAAAAATTTAGTGTGGCCATTATTGTTACGGTAATTAATAATAATGTGGTGATTATTACATATGGAAAAGGTGAGGATTTCATATCTTAAAAATTTTTAATTTAAGATACTAATTTCATTTAAAATCTAAAAGGTATTTAACGTAACTCTAACAGCATTTAATTTAAATTACATACTCAATTCCACTACTAAGCCTTCATTTGCTCTTACATTAAAAACTGTATTATCTTCAAAAATTAAGTATTGGCCTTTAATACCAACTAATTTTCCGGAGTAATTTGGAGTTTTACTTAGATTAAGGCTTTTAGGTTTTAAAGGATAGTGTTCTACAGGGAAATCAATATGTGTTTCAGTATTGTTTTCAATAAAATAGGGTTGTGCTTCTTCTGGAATGTATTGTTTTAGTTTTTGTCGCCATTCTAATAAATCTTCATCCTTAATATCGTTTTTCAGCATAGTTCGCCAGTTGGTTTTATCAGCAACATGTTCTTTTAAGGCAACTTCGGTAATTCCAGCTAAATAACGGTTAGGAACTTCAACTATCTCTATGGCTTCATGTGCGCCTTGGTCAATCCAACGCGTAGGCACTTGTCCTTTTCTAGTAACACCAACTTTTACGTTGCTAGAGTTGGCTAGATATACAATGTGTGGTTGTAGTTGTACTTGTTTTTCAAATTCGAGGTCTCTATCCTCTATACCTAAATGTGCTGTACTTAATTCTGGTCGCATTATCCAATCTCCTGCGAGTGGTTGATTAAAAAAACAGGTTTTACAAAAGCCTTGTCTGTAAATTGGACGGTCTAATCCACAGCTTAAACATTGATATCCAATAAGCTTTATATCAATAGGTTTATTCAATAATTGATTGACATGTATGAAATCATTTTTAAAGACTAGATAGTATTGAATAGGCTCTAAAAATTCAGTTTGCATTTTTGTGAGGACTCCTGTGTAAACCATGAAAGAATTTTAGTATTTTTAGCATTCATTTATGTCGTAAAGATAGCCAATCTATGCCAATTCCTATTGTAAATTCTATTGCTTCATGGTTTTTGAAAAAACGATTTCATCAAATTGAATTGTTTTTAAAATACCCAAATGAAGTTCAGAATGAATTGCTTTTTAGCCTTTTAAAAGTGGCAAAAGATACCGATATAGGTAGGCAATATGATTTTGATTCTATAAAAACATATAGGGAATTTAATGCTCGAATTCCGGTTGTTAATTATGAAGATTTTCAGCCTTTAGTAGAACGCTCGCGTAATGGTGAACAGAATATCTTTTGGCCTAGACCTATAAAGTGGTTTGCAAAATCTAGCGGAACAACAAATGCAAAAAGTAAATTTATTCCTGTTAGTTCAGAATCTTTAGAAGATTGCCATTATGCAGCAAGTAAAGATTTGTTGTGTATGTATTTAAATAATAATGAAGACGCACAATTATTTACAGGGAAAAGTTTAAGGCTAGGTGGAAGTAAAGAATTATACAAGGAAAATGGAACAGCATTTGGAGATTTAAGTGCTATTCTTATAGATAATATGCCATTTTGGGCAGAATTTAGTAGCACACCAAGCAATAGGGTATCATTAATGAGCGATTGGGAAACCAAAATGCAAGCCATTGTTGATGAGACTATTGAGGAAAATGTTACAAGTCTTGCCGGTGTACCATCTTGGATGTTGGTTTTGTTGAACAACGTTTTGGATAAAACAGGAAAAGATAGTCTATTTGATATTTGGCCAAATTTAGAAGTCTATTTCCACGGAGGAGTAAGTTTTAATCCGTATGTAGAACAGTATAAAGCTATATTACCTTCGAATAATTTTAGATATTACGAAATTTATAATGCTTCTGAAGGCTTTTTTGCCATTCAAGATCAGAATAATTCTAGCGATTTATTGTTGATGTTAGACTATGGTATCTTTTATGAGTTTATTCCTATGGATAGTTATGGTACGCTACAGCAAACAGTAATTCCATTAGGCGATGTAAAGCTCAATACCAATTATGCTGTTATAATTACAACTAATGCCGGTTTATGGAGATATAAAATTGGTGATACAATTAGATTTGTAAGTTTAAGTCCACATAGAATTAGGGTTACTGGGAGAACCAAACATCACATTAATGCTTTTGGTGAAGAATTGATTATAGAGAATGCAGAGAAAGCCTTTAAAAGCGTATGTAAACGTACTGCAGCAGAAATAGTTGATTATACTGCGGCTCCTATTTTTATGGAAGGGAAAGAAAAGGGAGCACACGAGTGGATTATTGAGTTTAAAACTCCACCAGAAAACATGTCTTATTTTGAAGAGTTATTTGATAATGCATTGAAATCCTTAAACTCGGATTATGAGGCCAAGCGTTTTAATAACATGACCTTAAATAAACCTAAAATTCATTGTGCAAGGCCTAACTTGTTTTATGATTGGTTAAAGGAAAATGATAAATTAGGAGGGCAACATAAAGTACCTCGTTTATCTAACTCTAGGGTTTACTTAGAGGAATTACTACACATAAATAAATTATAATTGTTTTAGGAGTTGTTTATTATGAGCGAGTTAACCGTTTAACCTAAAAAACAACAAAAAGCCACAACATAACGATTATCACTTGTATTTTATCCAATATTTAATGTAAAATATGCGTCACTTTGACTCTAGCATATATATTCGTTAAAAATTAATGTGCTATTAACTTTTATAATTCCTTAAAATATATTGCCAGCAATATTAAATTAATTAATTCCCTGACTAAAAAAACCACAATTCAGAACTATTGAATTGTGGTTTTTTATTTGTTTAAAGTAATTAAGAAGTTTAAGAAACTGCCTTCAATTTTTTCAACGTCGATTTATTCAATCGATCTTCAGCATAGGTTTTTGTGATATTTAGTTTTGTTTCACCAGAGCCTGGTAATTCAAACATAGCTTCTGTTAAGATTTCTTCACAAAGCGATCTTAAACCACGAGCACCAAGTTTATATTCAATAGCTTTTCCTACAATATAATCTAAAGCACCATCTGTAATGGTAAAATTAACATCATCCATTTCAAACAACTTTTTATATTGTTTAATAATGGCATTTTTAGGTTCCGTTAAAATTGCTCTTAAAGTTTTAGCATCTAAAGGATCCATGTATGTTAATACAGGTAAACGACCAATGATTTCTGGAATTAATCCAAAATCCTTTAAATCCTTTGGTATAATATACTGTAGAATATTATCCTTATCAACACTTTCTTTATTAATAGAGCTATAACCAATCGCTTGCATATTTAAACGTTTGGTAATAACACGTTCAATACCATCAAACGCTCCACCAGCAATAAATAAAATGTTTTCTGTGTCTACTTCAATAAATTTTTGATCTGGATGCTTACGACCTCCTTTTGGTGGTACGTTTACTACAGTGCCTTCTAAAAGTTTAAGTAAAGCTTGTTGCACACCTTCACCAGAAACATCTCTCGTTATAGATGGGTTATCACTTTTACGAGCAATCTTATCAATTTCATCAATAAAAACGATACCTCGTTGTGCTTTTTCAAGATTATAATCTGCTGCTTGTAATAAGCGAGTTAAAATACTTTCTACATCTTCACCAACATAACCAGCTTCTGTAAGTACGGTGGCATCAACAATAGCTAAAGGTACACTTAACATTTTAGCAATAGTTTTTGCCATTAACGTTTTACCGGTACCTGTTTGCCCAACCATAATGATGTTACTCTTTTGTATTTCAATATCATCATCGGTTGGTGGTTGTAATAAACGCTTGTAGTGATTATATACAGCAACAGACATTACACGCTTAGTGTTTTCTTGTCCAATGATATATTCGTCTAAAAATCCTTTTATTTCTTTAGGTTTTTTAAGCATTAATTCTGCACTTAGTTCTGAGTTGCCAGATTGTTTAGACTCTTCTAAAACAATGCCATGAGCTTGCTCAATACAACGGTCACAGATATGCGCATCTAAACCTGCAATTAGTAAACTAGTTTCTGGTTTTTTTCTACCACAGAATGAACATTCTAATTCTTCCTTTGCCATCTTCAATTTTTTAAATTCCTGCGTATCCAGAAATTTTATTTTACATTTTAATTATTAGTCGAAAGTAATGAGGTTTACTTGCGCTTTAATACTTCATCAATCATACCGTATTCTAAAGCTTCTTCTGAACGCATCCAATAATCTCTATCAGAATCTTTTTCAACTTGCTCAATAGATTTACCAGAATGTTTTGCAATAACTGCGTATAATTCTTCTTTAACTCTAATGGTTTCTTTTAAGGCAATTTCCATATCGCTTAACTGACCTTGAGTTCCGCTACTTACTTGGTGAATCATTACACGAGAATGCGTTAATGCCGAACGTTTGCCTTCTGCACCAGCACATAATAATACGGCTGCCATAGAAGCTGCAATGCCTGTACAAATTGTAGCTACATCTGGTTTTACAAATTGCATAGTATCATAAATACCTAAACCTGCATATACAGAACCTCCTGGTGAATTGATATAAATTTGAATATCTTTTGAAGCATCAGTACTTTGTAAAAACAATAATTGTGCTTGTATAATATTTGCAACTTGGTCGTTAACACCAGTGCCTAAAAAGATAATACGATCCATCATAAGACGTGAAAACACATCAAAAACGGCAATATTCATTTGGCGTTCTTCAATAATGTTTGGAGTCATGTTAGAAGGGTACATGCTTTCTATAATCTTACTGTAATAATTACTATTGATTCCTTGATCTTTAATTGCGAATTTTTCAAATTCTTTTCCGTAATCCATATAAATTTAAATTCTTTTAATTAATTAGACATTTTAACGTCTTCCGTTTTATGTAAATAATAAAGGTTTTTGATTGTGAATTCCGTTTAGAAGCAAATCAATTACGCTCAGTGTGGCCACTGTTTTCTAAAGAAAATTATTTTCCATAAAAAAAAGCGCAAAACCAATAAGTTTTACGCTTTAAAGATACTAATTATTTTAATGAGACTGATTAACTATAAAATTCTTTAACAAAATCGTCATAAGTAATTTCTTTAGTCTTAACGTTAGCTTCAGTCTTATAAAGGTTTAATAATTTTTGACTCATCAACTGTTCAGACATACGTTTTACTTCATCTTGGTTAGATAAAATACGTGCTGCAATGTCTTCTAGCTCTTTTTCTGAAGGATTCATTTGTCCAAATTGTGCCATTTGTCCTTTAATCATATCCATAGAATAAGATTTTAATTCTTCAAATTGAACTTGAAGTTTGTGATCTTGGATCAATTTACCTTCTATAAGTTGGTAACGCATGCTTTTTTCAGACTTTTCATATTCTTCTTTAGCTTGCTCTTCAGTCATTGCTTCTTCACCTGCAGTTTGCATCCATTTCTGTAAGAATGTTGATGGTAAATCGAATTTAGTGTTTTCAATTAAGCTCTCAGTAACATCGTTTAATAGTTTCTGATCACCTTGTTGAGAAAATTGCTTTTCTGAATCTTCCTTGATTTTGTCTTTTAGTTCGGTTACAGAAGTAACTTTTCCTTCACCAAATAACTTATCAAATAACTCTTGGTCTAAATCAGCTAATTCACGTTCGTTAATTTCAGTGATTGTAAAATTCACTTCAATATCTAAACCATGAGCATCATCATGAGGTACTTTTAAAAAGTTCATTAAATCGTGATCATCGTTAAATAATCCTTTTGTCTTTAATGTTATAACATCACCAACTTTTGCTCCGATAAATTTCTTAGGATTTGTTTTCCCTTTTAATTTATCTAAAGTAATCATTGTAGAATTATCGATTTCCTTTTCTTCGTTAGTAAAAGTTCCTGTGATTTCAGAATCTTGTGTTACTTCGTTTTGAGAAACGATTTTTCCATATTGTTTTTGGATATGTACAATTTGATCATCGATCATTTTGTCATCTGCAACAATATTATAATGTGTAATTGCTTTTTTACCTTTTAATTCTACATCGAATTTAGGAGCTAAACCTAATTCAAATTCAAAAGAAAATGCTTCTGCATCCCAATTTAAATCGTCTTGTGCTTTTGGTAACGGATTACCTAAAACATCTAATTTTTCTTCAACTAAATACTTGCCAAGGGCATCTTGTAGTAATTTGTTTACTTCATCTACTAATACAGCTTTACCATATTGCTTTTTTACCATTCCCATTGGTACGTGGCCTTTTCTAAAGCCAGGAATGTTTGCAGACTTACGGTAATCTACTAATATTTTTTCTACTTTATCGCTATAATCTTCCTTAGCGATATCAACTTTTACAACTGCATTTAATGCATCGATGTTTTCTCTTGTAATGTTCATTTTTATTGAAACTAAAATTGGGCTGCAAAAATACAATATTTTTTGCAACCCAACAACAGTTTTAAGCGTTTGTATATCAGCTACTTTTTATCGTCTTTTAAAAAGGATTGTAGTAATGATTGCAGTATAGATAGTAGAATACTAAATAATATGGCTGTCCAAAAACTAGAGACGCTAAATCCGTCTACAAGTTTGTCTGCTAATAGAATAATGCACGCATTGATAACCAAAAGAAACAATCCTAAAGTAACAATGGTTATTGGTAATGTAAGAATGACTAAAATTGGTTTTACCAATAAATTTAGAATGGATAAAACAACAGCAACTATTATTGCGCCAGTATAACCGTCTATATTTACACCGTTTAAAACATTTGCTAAAATAAAAACGGCTAGTGCGTTAAGTAAAAGTCTAATGATGAGATTCATAATATATTGTTTTGAATTATATCTAAGATACTGAATATTTTAAAATTATTTCTGAACTTGAAAAACAATAGGTATTGAAAAAGGAATAATAACAGGTTTGTCTTTTTGATATGCTGGTTCTACTCTTGGTAATAGCTTAATAACTCTTACGGCTTCTGCTGCTAAACCAGTATGTGGTGCCTTTGCATTAGCTTCTATTACGTTGCCAGTTTTATCTATTTTAAAATTAAGAATGATTTTTTGTCGTCCCATTAGATTTAAATCTAATGCTAAATCAGTATTGAAATTTCTGCCGATAAACTGATTTATATTTTTATTCATGCATTGTTTTCTAGCCTTATTGGTCAGCATTTCTTTGCAACCTGGATAAATTGGTACACGCTCAATGATGCCATCTGCAACTACTGTTGGTGTTAGAATATCAGAATACTCAGTTTTTGAGATAATTCCTTCCTTAAATTTAATCTTTTCTATTTTATTTCCATTCTCGTCGTATTTAATCCATGTGTTGCTTAATACGCCTTTTCTGTAATTGCCTTTCCATTCTAATACATTGTTAGGTAAATATCTTTTTTCTTCACCATGAAGCTTATCTTTAGCGGTAGTTCCTTCAACTATTAAATCTCCATTTTCATTATATTCTTTATAAATACCGTTTCTGTAGCCATCTTTATAAGTTACTAACCATTCAAGTTTACCACTTTCATAGTATTTTTTCCATTCACCAACGAGTTCAAATTCAAAATAATTGGCTTCTGTCTCTTTAGCACCACTTTCATAGAAACTTTTAAAATAGCCAGAAATGTATTGCCTTTTGTATTCTAAATTACCGCTTTCGTAGTATCTAAATCTAACATAAATACCATCTTCTAGTTCAGTTTTGTGGCTAACTATGCCGTTTTCGTAATATGAAATTGAGGCATCGTTATATTTGCCGTCCGTATAACTATATTCTTTTGAAACTTGTCCGTTTTTGTGGTACTGTCTCCATTCACCAATACGTTTGTTGTTTTTGTATTGCCCTTCTTTTTTAAGTTCTCCAGAATCATAGAATTCTTGATGTGGTCCATCAGGCTTGTTTTGAGCTAATGAAAATTGAATACTAAATAGGAAAAGAATAATTATGTATATATACTTCATACTAATAAGATATGGATTTTAATTAAAGAAAGTTCATTACAGCATCATAAAACTCTTTTGGATTTTCTGCATGTAGCCAATGGCCAGCATTAGAAATTGTAATTATTCTAGAATTAGGAAAATGACGATGAATAAGTGCTTCATCTGCCTCAGCAATATATTCTGAACGGTCACCTCTTAAAAACAAAGTGTCTTTTTCAAAAATAGCATGAATTGGAAGTGCTTCGCCAACTTCGGAAACGTTTTCTTTTAAACTATCTAAATTAATGCGTAAGCCTAATTGTCCTTTTTCTACCCAATATAAATTTTTGAGAAGAAACATACGAGTTCCCACTTCTTGAACATAGTTACTCAGAGCTTTATCAGCTTCGCCTCTCGTTTTTATTTCTGAAAAATCTAAACTGCTTAAGCCTTCTAAAATGGCATCATGATGAATAGGGTAGTAGCGTGGTGAAATATCTGCGACTATGAGTTTGCTAACTAGTTCTGGGTATTTGGCGGCAAAAAGCATAGCTGTTTTTCCTCCCATGGAATGGCCTAATAAAACAATGTCTTCGAGATTTTTGATTTCACAATAGGTTTTTAAATCTTCGGCCATTAACTCGTAGTCAAACTCGTTAGAATGAAAACTACGACCATGATTACGTTGGTCCACGAGGTGCACTTCAAAATTCTCTTCAGAAAATTGTCTAGCTAAAGTTTTCCAATTATCTCCCATGCCTAAAAAACCATGAAGTATTATAAATGGTTTTCCTTCTCCTATAATGTTTGAGTGTAGTATCATTATGAATTTTATTTCTTTTGAGACGCTGTGTCTTTTTGTAATAGTTTACTTCAATTTATCTAAATACATGCCTATTACATTTTCAACACCTAAATAAAGGCTTTCGGCAATTAAGGCATGTCCAATAGAAACTTCTAACAAACCTGTTATGTTTTCTTTGAAAAATTTAATATTATCTAAAGATAAATCATGTCCTGCATTAATGCCAAGTTGCAAGGTATTAGCCAAGCCTGCACATTCCATATATGGATTAATAGCTTTTTTATTTCCTAAACCATATTGATGTGCAAAGGCTTCTGTGTAAAGTTCAATCCGGTCAGTACCTGTTGCTTTTGCACCTTCAATTTGGTGTAAGTCTGGATCTACAAATATGGAAGTTCTTATACCATTGCTTTTAAATTCCTTAATCACTTCAATTAAAAAATCTTTATGTTTTAGAGTGTCCCAACCTGCATTAGAAGTTATTGCATCTACAGAATCTGGTACTAAGGTGACTTGTGTAGGCTTTATTTTTAAAACCATATCCACAAATTTTGGAATAGGGTTACCTTCTATATTGTATTCAGTGTAAACTTCTGGTTTCAAGTCATATGCGTCTTGGTAGCGAATATGACGCTCATCTGGTCTTGGGTGAATAGTAACACCTTCTGCGCCAAAACGCTGAACATCTTTAGCAAACTGAACAACATTTGGTGTGTCACCTCCACGACTATTTCTTAGCGTTGCGATTTTGTTTATATTAACACTTAATTTGGTCATTTTTATAGATTTTGAATTACAAAAATACGAAGTAGGAGGTGCTTTTAATGGTTATTTTTGATTAATTTGCAACTTAAATATTTTAGTATAATGGAGCTTCAGAATTATGTGATAAACGATATAAAGCCACTCAATTTTACCGATAAAATTGGGGATTTAAAAGTGCTATTTAATCAGCTAACCTATTCTCATATTCCTATAATGAATAATGATGTTTATATGGGTTGTATTTCTGAGACTGATACACATTGTTTTGAAGGTAGTATTACAATAAGCGATTGTAATTATGCTATTGAAGGTTTTTTTGTGAGACCAACAACTAATTGGTTAGATGTACTTGAAGCATTTGCTCAAAACGATTCTAACATTATGCCTGTTTTAGATCAGAATAATAAATATTTGGGATATTACGAGTTAAATGATATTATTCATTTATTTAATGAAACTCCTTTCTTTTCAGAACCAGGAGGCATTTTAATTGTTGAAAAAGGAATTAACGATTATTCATTTAGTGAAATTAGCCAAATTGTAGAATCTAATGACGCAAAACTTTTAGGTGCCTTTATTTCTAAAATGGATGGCGATTTAGTGAAAATTACTTTAAAGATTGCTAATGCAAGTCTTAATGAAGTGATTCAAACCTTTAGACGTTATAGCTATAATATTGTATCTGGCCATGAGGATGATACTTATATTGAAAGTTTAAAGGAACGTTCTAAATATCTAGACAAATATCTAAACATGTAATGATGAAACGAGCATGTTCAAAATTTCATTACTTAAACAAATATTTAATAGCGAACAGCATGTGACCATTGAAAAATAATAGAGAAAACACATGAAAGTAGCAATATACGGTCAGAATTATGTAAAAGATACCACTCAAAAAGCAGTGGAACGACTTCTAGATATATTATTAAGGCAACAGGCTAATGTTTTTTTTGAGAGTGAATTTATTACAACTCAAAATGCAGAAATACAAAATAGTTCTGCCATTAGTACTTTTGATAAGCTCGATAAAACTTTTGATTTATTAATAAGCGTTGGAGGTGATGGTACAATTTTAAGAGCTGTAACTTATGTTAGAGATTTAGGGATACCAATTGTTGGTATTAATACAGGTCGTTTGGGTTTTTTAGCAACCATACAAATAGACGATATAGAAACGGCACTTACGGAAATATTTAAGGGAGATTATAAAATTTCGGAACGTTCGTTGTTAAGCGTATCAACGGATCCAGAGCATAGTGATGTGGTTGAAACTAATTTTGCGCTTAATGAAATTGCATTAAGTCGTAAAAACACTACATCAATGATAACTGTAGAAACACATCTAAATGATGAGTTTTTAACTTCGTATTGGGCAGATGGACTAATTTTATCTACTCCAACGGGCTCAACAGGTTATTCTTTAAGCTGTGGAGGTCCGGTAATTGCGCCAGATGCTAATAATTTTGCACTTACACCGATTGCTCCGCACAATTTGAGTGCACGTCCTTTAATAATACCAGATAGTACAACTGTAACATTAAGAGTTAATGGTAGGGAAGATCAATTTTTAATGTCTTTAGATTCTAGGATTGTAACATTATCTAATACAACTACAGTAATCGTTAAAAAAGCAGATTTTGTAATTAAAATGGTAGAACTGTTAGATGAAACATTTTTAGCAACACTCCGAAAAAAGTTACTTTGGGGAGAAGATCGACGCAATTAAAACAATAAATACTTCAATAAACTGTTTATCAGTAAGACAATTTACGTCAAATTGTTATGCACAAATCATAATTGTTATATTTGCAAACTTTGAAAAATTTATGAGGTATATTTTTCTAATGCTATTAAGCACATTTATTATTAATAAAGCTGAGGCTCAAATCTATGAGGTTGGCGTATTTGCTGGTGGCAGTAATTTTATTGGAGATGTTGGAGCTACGGATTATATTTCGCCAAATCAACCAGCATTTGGTGCTATTGTAAAATGGAACAGAAGTCCGAGACACTCTTTTAGGGCTTCCGTGATTTTTACGGATCTTAAAGGTTTAGATGTAAAATCTGATGACCCAAGACGAAAGCAACGTGGCTATGAATTTAACACGAGTATTATAGAGGTTTCAGCAGGTATGGAGTTTACATTTTTAGATTTTGATCTTCATAAAAGTGGATTTAAAGGTACTCCATATATATATTCAGGTATTTCGTTAGCTAATCACGATAATAATTATTTTACATCCGCAGGTCAATTTACTTCAGAAAACACAAGTAGTTGGGCAGTTGGAATTCCTATGGCATTAGGCTATAAAGCTAAGATATCTCATCATTTAGTATTGGGAGCAGAAATTGGTGCACGTTATACTTTTTCAGATGAATTAGATGGAAGTGTTCCAGATTCTGTAGACCGAGAAGCCCTTAGTTTTGGAAATACTAATAACACTGATTGGTATATGTTTACAGGAATTACATTAACTTACACCTTTGGTAGAAGACCTTGCTATTGCAATTTTTAAATGAGTATAAAAGAACAAATAAACAAAGAAAAGCTTCCCAACCATCTAGCAATTATTATGGATGGTAATGGTCGTTGGGCAAAACAACAAGGGTTGTTGCGCGCAATTGGTCATGAAAATGGAACAAAATCAGTAAGACAAACTGTTGAAGCTAGTGCGGAATTAGGAATTAAAAATTTAACGCTTTATGCGTTTTCTACAGAGAATTGGAATAGACCAAAATTAGAAGTGCAGACCTTAATGAAGCTTTTGGTAAAGTCTTTAAAAAAGGAAATAAAAACACTTCAAGACAATGGCATAAGGCTTTGTGCCATTGGTTGTTTAGGAGATTTGCCTAAAAAAGCTCATAAAGAATTATTAGATGTTATAGAAAATACTAAGAATAATACTCATATGACATTAACTCTAGCGTTAAGTTATGGTTCTCGTGAAGAAATTGTTAATGTTATTAAAGAATTGTCATTTAAAGTTAAAAATAATATAATTTCTGTAGAAAGTATTGACGAATCAATTATAAATAAGCATCTTTACACGCAAAATTTACCAGACGTAGATTTACTTATTCGCACAAGTGGTGAACAGCGTATTAGTAACTTTTTGCTTTGGCAAATAGCCTATGCAGAATTATATTTTACAGATATTTTATGGCCAGATTTTAAAAAAGAAGATCTATATGAGGCAATCGTAAACTATCAAAACAGAGAACGAAGATTTGGAAAAACAAGCGAACAACTTACCTAATAATACAGTATTGAAGTCATTAATAAAACTTGCCTTTACAGTATTCCTTTTTACAATTTCATTTGCCGGTATTGCACAGGTTGAAGGTGGAGAAACCTATTTAATTAAGGAAATTAAAGTTACCGGAAACACTAATTTTAGCGAGCAAACAATTATTGCATATTCTAAACTTAGAAAAGATGAAGAAATACAAGTTGGTGGCGAAAAAATTGCCAACGCCGTAAAAACATTATGGAAATCTAACCTGTTTAGTAGTATTGATATTTATGTGATTAACATAGATGGTAGTACAGCAGATTTAGAAATTAACCTTAGTGATTTGCCAGAACTTAAAGACCTTACAATTGAAGGTATTAGAAAAGGTAAAAAAGATGAGGTAATTGATGAGAATAAACTCAAAACAGGACAGAAAGTTACTGAGAATCTCATTGCAACAACTAAAAACTATTTAACTAATAAGTATAGGAAAAAAGGATTTCTTAATACTAAAGTTAAAATAAGTACTTCACAAGTAATTGACTCTGTTGAGAAAGAGCGAGTTAATATGCGTATTGATATTGATAAAGGCCAGAAAGTAAAAATAAAAGCCATAAATATTGAAGGCAACGAAAAAATAACAGATAAAAAGCTTCGTAAAGCAATGAAAAACACGAAGCAAAAAAGTCTAAGTCCATTGAGATTATTAAAGCGTTCTAAATATATTGAAGATGATTTTAGAGCTGATTTAATAAGTTTAGTTGATTACTATAAAGAAAATGGCTATCGTGATGCTAGAGTAATATCAGACTCAATAACTTATTTAGACAAACGAAACATTAATCTAGATATAAAAGTAGAAGAGGGTGAAAAGTACACTTTTGGTAAGATTACTTTTGTTGGTAACACGGTTTATACAGACCAACAATTATCTAATCTTCTTCAAATTAAAGAAGGTGATACTTATAATGGAGTAGAATTGAGAGAACGTATTGCAGATGAGACTAACCCAGATGCTAACGATATAACAAATGCTTATCAAAACTTTGGTTATATGTTCTCAACAATTAATCCAGTTGAGGTAAGTGCAGAAGGAAATGTTATAGATATGGAAATCCGTATTTCTGAAGGTAAACCGGCTTACTTTAATAATGTTACAGTTGTAGGAAATGATGTTACCAATGACCATGTTGTTTATAGAGAGATAAGAACACGTCCTGGTATGCTTTATAGAAAAGCAGATATCATTAGAACCATTAGAGAACTTGGGCAACTAGGTTATTTCGATGCACAACAAATTACACCAAATGTTAAAAACCCTAATCCAGTAGATGGAACTTTAGATGTAGAGTACTCTGTTGTAGAACAAGGTTCTAGCCAGATACAAGTTCAAGGTGGTTACGGAGGTGGCGGATTTATTGGTACACTTGGGTTGTCATTTAATAACTTTTCTATTAGAGATTTATTTAAGAAAGATGCTTATAAGCCAGTACCAAGAGGAGATGGACAAAGTTTAGCATTGAGACTTCAAGCAAGTCAGTTTTTTCAAACTTATAGCTTTTCATTTAGTGAGCCTTGGTTTGGTGGTAAAAAGCCGTTTCAAATGTCAACTTCAATCTCACATTCTAGACAGTTTTTATACAATTCATCAACAGGAAGTGCAGATAGAGATAAGCGCTTTAACATTACAGGTTTAACTTTTGGTTTGTCAACTAGGTTATCTGAGCCAGATGATTACTTTTTATTATCACAAGCATTAAGTTATCAGCATTATGATCTTCAGAATTATAATACAGGTTTATTTACCTTTGGTGATGGTACCTCTAACAACCTGTCTTACACGATTGGTCTAAGTAGAAACAACCTTTATACAGACCCTATTTATCCTACAGGAGGTTCTAATTTTTCAGTTTCGGCTAAGTTTTCATTCCCTTATTCATTAGTAAATGGTGTAGATTACGATGCATTAGCAGATGAAAGAGATGAACAAGAAGAAACAATTAACGAGTACCAAGCTAATCCAAGTACAAATCCAGCAGTAATAAGTGCTTATGATGATGCTGTAGCAAGAAGATCAGAAATTGATCAAGAACGTTTTAAGTGGTTAGAGTTTTATAAAATTAAATTTAAAGCAGATTGGTACCAATCATTAACTAAAAAATTAGTGCTACGTCCAAGTGTAGAATTTGGTTTCCTTGGTGCTTATAATAATTCTCGTGGAGTAATTCCTTTTGAACGTTTCTTCGTAGGTGGTGATGGTTTAGGTAACTTTTCATTAGATGGAAGAGAGGTAGTGCAATTAAGAGGATATCCTAATCAATCGCTATCAGATGCTGATGGTGGATCAATCTATAACAAATTCTCATTAGAGTTGCGTTACCCTATTACTTTAGGTGCGCAAGCTAAAATATATGCATTATCATTTTTAGAAGCTGGTTCATCAGTTAATAATTTTAAAGATTTTGATCCATTTAAACTTCAAAGATCAGCAGGTTTTGGACTACGAATTTTTATGCCAGCCTTTGGTTTACTTGGTATAGACTTTGGTCATGCATTTGATGATGCTCCATACGGAGCAACAGTTAAAAACTGGGAAACACACTTCATTATTGGACAACAATTTTAAGTTTGGCACGATATTTTCTAATAGCTAAATAAGGATTTCATCAGGATGTTAAAATTTTTAAGAATATATTTCGTTAAATTTGATGATTAGTAATACTAAAACAGTAATACATTTAGTTTTACGGGTAAGATGTCTCAAAATACAAAAACAGAAATGATGAAATTTAAAGTTCTTTTTTTAATAGTAATAGTAGGTTTATTGAGCTTTAGTGCTAATGCGCAACGTGGTGTAAGGATAGGTTATATAGATACGGAGTACATTTTACAAAATGTTCCAGAATATCAAGAAGCTTCAACGCAATTAGATAAAAAGGTTCAGGATTGGAAGGCTGAAATAGATTCAAAATTAAAAGGTATTGAGCAAAAGAAAAAAGAGCTTGATAATGAACGTGTGCTTCTAACAAAAGAATTGTACGACGAACGTTATGAAGATATTTCTTTTGAAGAAGCTGAAATATTAGACTATCAACAAAAACGTTTTGGTCCTGAAGGTGATTTAATGATCCAAAAACGTCAATTGATAGAGCCTATACAAGATCAGATTTTTGCGGCTGTACAAGACATTGCTGAAACGGGTAAATATGATTTTGTGTTTGATAAATCAGCAGATGTAGTAATGCTTTATTCAGCGGAACGTTACGATATTAGTGAGCGTGTACTGAAAACAATAACTAGATCTTCTAAAAGATCGCAAGCAAAAAGTAAAAAAGAGCGTAAAGAATTAGAAGCTGAAGAAGTTGTGCCAGAAGTAAGTGATGGTCAAGATGCTCGTCAAAAAGCATTGGACGATAAAAAAGCTAAACGCGAGGAGCAATTAGCAGAGAAGCGCGCAGAACGTGAAAAGGCAGCTGAAGATAGAAAAAAAGCTCAGGAAGCCTTAAGAGAGACAAATCGATTAGAAGCAGAAGCACGTAGACAAAAAGCTACAGATGCTAGAAATAATAGAGCTAAATCTTCTGAGGAAGCTAAAACTGTTGAGAAGGATAGTACTAGTAGTGCAAGACCTGCTGTTCAAACAGATAGTACAAAAGCTAAAGATGTTGCTAAGAAAGATTCAGTTAGTTCAGCTAAACCTAAGACAGCTGCAGAAATAGCTGCGGCAGAACGCCTTCAAAAAGCGAAAGATAGAGAAGCACGTCAAAAGGAATTAGAAGATAGAAAAAAGAAGATAATAGAGCAACGAAAAAAAGCACGTGAAGAGCGTGAAAAACAAGTAAAAAGGAATGACTCTATTGCCGAGGCTAAGAAGAACGAATAAAAACAACAATTAATAATTTATAACACACAAATACACTTTAGAAAATGAAACATTTAAAATCTTTATTATTTGCAGCAGTACTTTTTGTAGGAGCAACAAGTTTTACAACTGCTCAAACTAAAATTGCTCATATTAATAAGCAAGAATTAATTAAAGCAATGCCTGCTTATGCTCAAGCTCAAACTGAAATTGAAAAGTTAGGTAAAACATATGAAGCAACTATTCAAACATCTCTTAAAGAATTAGATGTTAAGTTAAAGCAATATAATGCAGAAGCTGAAACTAAGACTGAAGAAGAAAACATGAAGCGTATGCAAGAAGTTGAAGGTATCAAGCAGAGTTTAGGTGAGTACCAACAACAAGCACAAAAGGATTTACAAGAAAAAGAATTTAATCTTTTAAAGCCTATCGTTGAAAAGGCAGATAATGCTATTAAAGCAGTTGCTAAGGCTCAAGGATACCAATATGTTGTAGATTCTGCAATGCTAATAGTAGCAGACGGCAAAAATCTTATGATGGATGTTAAGAAGCAATTAGGAATGTAATTCCAATTAAAAATATTTATTTAGAAAGTCGCTTATTAATAAGCGACTTTTTATTTTTGTAATAATGAGTAAAGGACCAATTGGCATATTCGATTCTGGTATTGGAGGTACATCTATCTTCAAAGAAATCCATGCGCTTTTGCCAAATGAAAACTTCATATATTTAGCTGATAGCAAAAATGCTCCTTATGGTAACAGATCTAAAGAAGAGATTATTAGGTTGAGTATTAAAAATACAAAATTCCTAATAGCTAAAGGGTGTAAAATAATAGTTGTGGCCTGTAATACAGCTACAACAAATGCAATTGATTACTTAAGAGAAAACTATCCCATTCCTTTTATTGGTATTGAGCCTGCTATTAAAACGGCAGCATTAAATACACAAACCAAATCTGTAGGTATATTAGCAACTAAAGGGACATTAAGCAGTCACCTTTTTCATAAAACAACAGATTTATATGCTAATGGCATAAAGGTAATAGAACAAGTTGGTGAAGGTATTGTGCCGCTTATTGAATCTGGTAAATTGAATTCTACTGAAATGAAGTTGCTTTTAGATACATATATAAAACCTATGCTAGAGCAGAATATAGACTACCTGGTGCTAGGTTGTACTCATTACCCATATTTGATTCCTATACTAGCTGAAATGCTGCCAAACGATGTTAAAATTATAGATTCGGGATTAGCCGTAGCAAAACAAACACAATTAATCTTATCAAATCTTAATTTATTGGAGGATGCTACTTTAGAGCCAACAACACAATTATTTTCTAATGGTGATGTTAGTGTTTTAAAATCTATTATTGAGGATAAATTTGAAGTGTCTTATTTAGATTTTTAGTAAGGTTTAGTCTTTAAATCATACTAAGGTATTATGAAATTATTATTTGTCTACAATGCTAATTCAGGAAAGTTAAATACGTTGTTTGATGTGGGACACAAGCTTTTTAGTCCTTCATCTTATAAATGTAGTTTATGTGCGTTAACACATGACGTTTTTTCTGAAAACGCAATATGGAAAAGATTTAGAGATGAAGGCCAATTTGATATGGTTTTTTATCACAAGGATGAGTTTGAAATTATATTTCCAAAAGTCAAGCTAGTGTATCCAACCATACTTAAATTAGAAAATAATCAACTCACAACCGTTTTAAATCCAGAGGTTTTAGATGATATTCCAAATGTCGAAACTTTAATAGACCGACTAAAATCTAGTATTTAATAATTACTCTTTAAACCAGCTTGAATACTTAACATAGTTATTTGCAATTCGGTCAATTTCTCCAGAAATTAATTCTTTGCTAATGTCTTTTACTTTTTTGGCTGGTACACCAGCATAAATGCTTCCGGATTCTACTATGGTATTTTTGGTAACTACAGCACCTGCAGCGATGATGCTATTGCTTTCTATGACACAATCGTCCATAATAATACTTCCCATACCAACAAGCACATTATCTTTTATCGTACAACCATGTACAAGCGCATTATGGCCTATGGATACATTATTACCAATGGTTGTAGGTGATTTTTGGTAGGTTGCGTGGATTACGGCTCCATCTTGAATATTTACTTTATTGCCCATTTTAATAAAATGAACGTCACCTCTAATTACAGCGTTAAACCAAACACTACATTGTTTTCCCATTGAAACTTCCCCAACAATAGTTGCATTTTCTGCAACGAAGCAATCTTCAGGGATTTGCGGATGATTTCCTCTTACGGATTTTATAACTGGCATATGTTATTATTTTGAAAATTAGGTTAGAGCATAATTACATAGAATGCTTATTTAAAAAAATATGAAACCTTAAAGAGATAAAACTTTATACAAGGCTAACACGTACTAAAGATAAAATGAAAATTTAGATTTGTAGAATTTTTCACAAAAAAAAGAGCAGCATATCTGCTACTCTTTAATCTAAATTTTATAATTGAGAAAACTATACGTTTTCAGCGTCTCTTAGACCTTGAATGTATTCAGCTTTCTGAATTTCTCTTCTTCTTTTAACTGAAGGCTTAGCAAAATAACGATTCTCTCTTAGGTTTTGCATAATTTGCACATTTCTGTGTTTACGCTTGTAACGCTTAAGTGCACGTTCTATATTTTCTCCTTCTTTGATTTCGATTTTAATCATTATATCGATATATTTTTGTTAACTATTTCTTGCAAATGGTCGGCAAATA
>TARA_R110002111_G_scaffold93805_4_pt1 | contig 26035 bp, 22 predicted proteins | sample TARA_R110002111 | Tara Oceans TARA_R110002111 (sample SAMEA4397363) | marine metagenome | biome: Polar Biome; feature: [ZZZ] marine water layer (ENVO:01000295); material: water (ENVO:00002006), including particulate matter (ENVO:01000060) such as... | depth 199 m | reverse complement strand
CTTTTCTTAAATATAAAGCGAAAATAATACATTTTTATTAATAATTATGCATTATCAATGTAGTTTATTTGATTAATAATGATATTTTCTCATTATTCAATATCACGAAAACGTTTTCGTAATCAACTTGTATTAACTGTCCTGAAGCTCCAAATACCTCTAAACCTTTCGCATCATATTCTATATGTCCGTAAAAACCCTTTAAATTATCAATTACTAAAACTTTAGGAATAAACTCAATTTTATTATCAACTAATTTTTCTTGATACTGAATACCAATATCATTTAAATCATCTCTAGATGCCTCAACCTTTGTGTTTCTAATAATAATATCATAAAAACATGTTCCGTTTTCTGGTATTTCAAAATATTTTTTATAGTTTTTCCCAGTAATTTCAATATTTGCGATGTAATTTAATGAGCTTAAGTATGAAATATAAATTAGCTCTCTGGCAAATTTGCGTTCATAATCTAATTTATAATGTCCAGCTTCAAACAAAATAGTTGGTATATTTTCACTTTGAAACGTATCGCCAATACAGTTTAAATTAAAAGCATCATCATAAACGCCTACTTGGTTTGGTATAATATCTTGTAAGGTTTTGTTCATAACCCCAATAACTTCCATGGCTATCTTTCTATTGGGTGTTATGGCACACACTTCATCTTGAGCCGGTGCTAAAAATGATATAGTTGCAGGCTTATTTGTATTTCCGGCACTAAAAATAGTACGTTGCCCATGCAAATTATAACAAAAGTGAGGCTTAAAATTATTAAAAACTGTTCTAAGAATTTTACTCTCAGGTTGAGATAAATTTTGTGCATCTCTGTTTAAATCAACTTCATTGGCATTTATGCGAGTATATGCTTTAGCGCCATCTGGATTTAAAATAGGTATGATATATAAAGAACAGGCTTCCAAAATTGATTCTAAATCAGAATTCTTATCCAAAAGCGTATTTAATAAATCGAAAATAGCCTTTGTTGTGGTTGACTCATTTCCGTGCATTTGAGACCACATTAAAATACGCTTATCTCCGCGACCAATTTTTATACCATAAATAGAATCACCTAAAACAGATTTCCCAATGGTTTCAACAACTAATTTATCCTTCAACTTTACCATCAAAGGCGTGATGTGATTATTAGTAATATATCTACCAAAAAGCGTACTTTCTTTATGCTTTAAAAACAACGATTGAATTTGCTCTAATGTCATTAATATTATTTAAGATACAAATGTAAACAATTACTATTTTACAAATGTAAACAGCTGAATTGTATCATTTTGTTTACATAAGTATACAACATTGCCAGCTAATTTGGTGAATAAAATAACAAAAAATATTTTATGTTTTAATTATTTGTTTTTCATATTATTATACTTAATTATATAAAGTTAAACTTTATATAAACATTAAGTTTTAACATGTTTTATATGATTGTAATCAACAAAATTGTTACATTTGTGTAAATAAAGTCAAGTATTTATAATTCACAATGATAAACACCGAAGAATTTATAAAACGCCTTCAAAAAATAATTGATTACTACGGTGAATCGGCTTCATCTTTTGCTGAAAAAGTTGGTGTACAGCGCTCTAGTATTTCACATATTTTATCTGGTAGAAATAAGCCTAGTTTAGACTTTATTTTAAAAATACTTTCTACTTTTCCAGAAGTAGAATTATACTGGCTGCTAAATGGTAAAGGTGAATTTCCCACTTCGAAGAAATTAGATGATAAAAAAAATGAGTTCCCTTCTACTATCTCTAAAACTGAAATTCAAGTAAATCAAGAACTTGATAATGATAAATCTATAGAGCGTATCGTTATATTTTATTCTGACGGAAGTTTTAAGAATTTCCAGAACTAAAACATTTGTTTAGTAAATTTGTAGCCTAAATATATGTTATGAAATTAAGTGGCTTCATCTTATTATTACTTTTAACTAGTTGCTACGAAACCGCACGTAACTGTAAAGATTTTAAAACAGGTGTATTTTACAGTGAAGTAGTTATAAACGACAAATTATTTAAATCAGAATTTAAAAGGGCTGAGAATTTACAAATTGAAGTCTATAATAACAAAACAGATTCTTCTCAATTACGATGGATAAATGACTGCGAAGTTATTTTTAAAACCATAAACCCAAAGAATATGGCGGAACAAAAAGACATTCATCTTAAAATTTTAACCACCACAGATTCATCATACACTTACGAATACTCGTATGTTGGTGAAACAAGAAAACAAAAAGGAATTGCTTACAAAATGAAATAAACCACTAATCAAAAGGATACAAAAACGATTCTACTAAATTAAATTTAAGCTCTTTATCTTCTGTAATTTCATAAGTTAAAAAAATCTCTCCCCAAAACTCACCGTCCGAAAAATCGGCTATAATCCATTTGTGGTTTAACATTTTTACGGTATTAATTAGCATTCGTCGCCCTTCACTAGAAGCATAAGGTATTATAGGATGCTCTCCTTTCACTTCATTTAACGTATAAAGTTGATCTTTTATAAACGGAATCAATTCACTAATATCATAACCATCATTTTCAAAATAACTTATGGCATCTTCATTTCTATCTAAGTTAAAATGAGAAGAGTTTAAAATATCATCTTGCAGTACCAAAATAGAATCTTTATATTTTTGAGTTTGTATTTTATAATCTCCTATTTTATTATTCATATCCTCAAATACGCGTTTCGAATTAACATACTGAAATAATATTAATAATACCGAAAACACAAACAGATACATAAAAATTCTTTGCTTCATTTTTTTTATAAGTTTATTTGTAAGCCATCATAGGCTAAAAATACATTTTTTGGTAGTGTTTTTTGAACTTCGTTATGAAAACCAAGTAAATGACTAATATGTGTTAAATATGCCGTTTCAGGATTTACTTTCTTAATAAATGCCAAAGCTTCCTCTAAATTAAAATGAGATTGATGTGGCTCTATGCGAAGCGCATTAACTACCAATACTTTTACGTTTTTAAGCTTTTCTACCTCATTATCTTTAACCATTTTCATATCCGTTAAATATGCGAAATCCTGAAATCTAAACCCAAATACTTGTAATTTATCATGTTTTCCGTTAATAGGGATAACTTCCAAGTTATTCAATCTAAAAGGTTCGTTTTTAATCCTATTTGTAATTACTGTAGGTGCTCCTGGGTATTTATTTTTAATTTTAAAAACATAATCAAATCGCTTTTTTAAAGCTTTTAACACCCGTTTGTGCGCGTAAATAGGGATATCGCCTTGTCTGTAATAAAAAGGTCTAATATCATCAAAACCTAAAACATGATCGGAATGCTCGTGAGTAAAAATAATGCCATCAATTTTATTACAATCTTCTCTAAGCATTTGTTGCCTAAAATCTGGCCCACAATCAATAACATAAGTAAAATTATCCCATTCTACTAAAATAGAAACCCGTAAACGCTTGTCTTTTTTGTCTTCACTTAAACAAACAGGGTGTTTGCTTCCTATGATAGGAATACCTTGAGATGTGCCAGTTCCAAGAAAAATAATTTTCAAATGCATTAAGTTTTCACAAAAATAGGTTATTTTTTTATTTACAGTACTTATTTAATACCTTTGTGATACAAGATATAACCTATGAATGATATGGAAATTACCATAAAAGGCGATAAAGAATTTGATGATATCCCGTCATTAAAATCAAAAGCTCTTCGTATAAACCTAAACGAAAATATTTACGGAACCTTTGCCGAAATTGGCGCAGGACAAGAAACTTGCCGTCATTTTTTTAGAGCTGGCGGTGCTTCTGGTACTATTGCTAAAGCGATGTCTGCCTACGATAAAGATTTTAGTGATGCCATTTATGGCGCTGAAGATGATGGTAGATATGTAACCGAGGCTCGTTTACGTAAGATGCTTTCTCATGAAATGAACCTCATGGAAAACAGACTAACACGTAAAAACAACCCTAATAAAATATTTTTTACTTACGCCAATACCGTTGCAACAATTGATTTTGCAAAACAATTTAAGGGCCACGGATGGGTTGGTATTAAATATCAGGTTGATTCGAAAGGTGATTATAATGAAATAATTTTACACGTTCGCTTCAAAGAAACTGATGCACGTTTGCAACAGGAAACGTTGGGTATATTGGGTACAAATCTAATTTATGGCGCATTTTACAAGTATAATGAACCAAAAAAACTCCTTAGGTATTTATATGACCATTTAGATAAAGACCAAATAGAAATTGATACGATCAACTTTTCTGGTCCTGTTTTTAAGAATATTGATAACAGATTAATGAGTTTACAACTTGTTAAAAATGGTATGACAGATGCCGTTATGTTTGGTCCTGATGGAACAAATGTGCTTCCAGCAAAAGTTTTTTACAAGAAGAATATTTTAGCATTACGAGGAAGTTTTAGACCCGTTACCAAGGTAAATATGGCTATGTATGAGAAATCATACGACATGTTTATCAAAGAAAATAAAGTTGACGTTGGTAAAACGGTTGTCGTTTTTGAAATCACACTTTCTAATCTAAGAGCTGAAGGCGAAATAGATGAACAAGATTTTATTGATAGAGCAGATTTATTGTGTTCTTTAGGGCAATCGGTAATGATTTCTAATTTCCAAGAATATTTTAAAGTGGTTGAATATTTCTCTAATTATACCAAAGCCAGAATGGGATTAGCCATGGGTGTTAGTAATTTAGTAGATATTTTTGATGAAAAATATTATCGCCATATGAGTGGTGGTATACTTGAGGCTTTTGGTAAATTATTCTTTAAAGATTTAAAAGTTTATTTATACCCGATGTTAGATCCGAAGACTGGAGAACTAATAACTAGTGAAAATTTAAAAGTGTATCCACGTATGAAGGAATTATATAAATTCTTTAAATACAACGGAAAAGTAATTGATATTGAAAATTACGATACAAGTATTATGAGTATTTTTTCACGAGAAATTTTACGAAAAATATCTGAAGGAGAAGATGGATGGGAAGATATGGTACCAGAAGGTACAGCCGATTTAATAAAAGATTATCGTTTGTTTGGCTATACTAGAAGACCTCTAACATTAAGCCGAAAAAGAACTTTAGGCAAAGAATAAAAAAAGAGGCTATTTTAAATAGCCTCTTTTTTTATTTAAGATAATATTTGGGCAGCATGGTCTTTAGTTTTTACTTTTTCAATAACCCGCTCAACAATACCTTTTTCATCAATTAAAAAAGTCATTCTATGAATACCATCATATTCTCTACCCATAAACTTTTTTGGTCCCCAAACCCCAAATGTATTAATAACCGTTTTATCTTCATCTGCTAAAAGCGGAAATGGAAATTCATACTTATTTTTAAAATTAGCTTGTTTTTTTTCAGAATCGGCACTTACGCCCAATAACTCGTAACCTGCATCTTGTAAGACTTTATAATTATCTCGTAAATTACAGGCTTCAACGGTACAGCCTGGTGTACTTGCTTTTGGATAAAAGAAAACGACTAACTTTTTTCCTTTATAATCACTTAAAGAAATTGTATTTCCCTGCTCATCTTTTGCTGAAAAATTAGGCACAGCGTCACCTTGTTTTAATGTGTTCATAGTCTTAACTTTGATTTTTAACAAAAATACGATTAATGACTAAAAAAGAAAAGGTAGAATATGTTATAAATACCTTAAATAAATTATATCCAGAAATACCAATTCCGCTAGATCATAAAGACCCTTATACCCTATTAATAGCTGTATTGCTATCTGCGCAATGTACAGATGTTCGCGTAAATCAAATTACACCTTTATTATTTGCTGAAGCTAATAACCCTTATGATATGATAAAACTTTCTGTTGAAGATATTAAGGCAATTATAAGACCATGCGGACTGTCACCCATGAAAAGTAAAGGCATTTATGGCTTATCAAAAATACTTATTGAAAAACATGATGGTAAAGTACCTCAAAGTTTTGAGGCTTTAGAAGCGTTACCTGCAGTTGGACATAAAACAGCGAGCGTCGTAATGTCTCAAGCTTTTGGAGTACCTGCATTTCCTGTAGATACACATATTCATAGACTCATGTACCGTTGGAATTTAACTAATGGGAAAAATGTAAAACAAACAGAAAAAGATGCTAAACGCTTATTTCAAAAAGAATTATGGAATGAATTACACCTTCAAATTATTTGGTACGGACGTGAATATTCTCCAGCGCGAGGATGGAATTTAGAAAAGGATATTATTACAAAAACTATTGGGAGACAATCTGTAATAGATGAATATAATAAAAATAAAAAGTCCTGATTTTTGTTAAAATCAGGACTTTTTGAAAACTTAATTTAGAAGCGCTTCAAACTTCATTTTATTAAAACTTATAACACTTAAAGCCTTAGAGTAATTTAGAAGAAAATTAACCGTTTCTTCCTTCGGTTTAAGATCTTTTGTTTTTGTAATAGAATTTTCAGAGTAAATTTTTGCCATTTTTATAATTTAAGGGTTATTTCAAATTATTAACGCAACAAAATTTACTTTATTGTATTAGTTAGTTAAAACTATATTATGCTTGTCTATTATTTTTCTTAAATTAATAAGCGCATAGCGCATTCTACCTAGTGCGGTATTAATGCTAACGCCTGTTCTTTCAGATATTTCTTTAAAACTCATATCATTATATATACGCATTAGCAACACTTCTTTTTGGTCTTCTGGCAACTCATCAACCAAACGGCGAACATCATTTTCAACTTGTTCTTTAATAATGGTTTTTTCAGCATTTAAAGTAGAGTCACTTAACACCGAGAATATATTAAAATCGCCTGTATTATCGAACTTAGGCATTCTATTATTTTTTCTAAAGAAATCGATAACCAAATTATGAGAAATACGCATAACCCAAGGCAAAAACTTACCTTCTTCATTATAAGCACCTCTTTTTAGAGTTCGAATTACTTTAATAAAAGTGTCCTGAAAAATATCTTCAGCAACATCTCTATCGTAAACTTTTGAATAAATAAAACTGTAAATTTTTTGTTTGTGCCTTGTTATAAGAATTCCAAGAGCATTTTCATTGCCTTTAATATAGTCACTAACTAAAGTAGCATCTGTAATGAGTTCATTTCGCATAATAATTACTTTTATTGCGCAGAAGAGGGCTTCTTTGCTTGGGGTTAAATGTTTAAAAGTAATGTTATGCTATAGGCAAGTGTTGATTTATAAATGATTAACAAAGTCAAATATAACAACAATCATTCCTAAAAAGCAAAAAAACACATGGTTTTTTAACAATTTATTCGATAAACGGTTATTTTTTATGCTCGCATACTTATAGTATCTTTGCAAAATTATCCCCTTAAAAGTCTATGAACACTAGTATTTCCGAAGTTAACCCAAAAGAAAATATCATCATAAAAGGTGCGAAATTGCACAACCTAAAAAATATTGATGTTGTTATCCCTAGAAACAAATTAGTAGTAATTACAGGGCTTTCTGGTTCTGGAAAATCCAGTTTGGCTTTTGATACGCTATATGCTGAAGGACAAAGACGCTATGTTGAAAGTTTATCTAGTTACGCCCGTCAATTTTTAGGCCGACTAAACAAGCCAAAAGTAGATTATATAAAAGGTATAGCGCCTGCAATTGCTATTGAGCAAAAAGTGAATTCTACAAATCCGCGTTCAACCGTTGGCACAACTACGGAAATTTACGATTATTTAAAATTATTGTTTGCTAGAATTGGCAATACTTATTCACCTGTTTCTGGAGAAGAAATAAAAAAAGACACTGTTACCGATGTTTTAAAGTATTTAAAAACATTTTCTGAACGAGAAAAATTATTACTCCTCGCTCCTATTCATCTTGAAGAAGGACGAACCATTGAAGACAAATTGAATGCTTTAAATCAACAGGGTTACGCAAGAATTAAAGTTAATAAGGAAGTTGTTAGAATTGATGAAGTTAAGAGGATAAACAAAAAAGACAGCTTATTATTAGTAGTTGATAGAATCATCATTAAAGATGAAGAAGATTTTTTGAATCGTTTAGCAGACGCAGTACAAACCGCATTTTTTGAAGGCAAAGGTGAGTGCATCATCGAAACGCTTAGTGATAATAAACAACGGCATTTTAGCAATAAATTTGAACTAGATGGGATTCAATTCCTAGAGCCAAATGTGCATTTATTTAGTTTTAATAATCCGTATGGCGCATGTCCAAAATGTGAAGGTTATGGCGATATTATTGGAATAGATGATGATTTAGTCATCCCTAATACCGGTCTATCAGTTTATGAAAGTGCCATTTTTCCTTGGCGTGGCGAAAGTATGAGTTGGTATAAAGATCAATTGGTAAACAATTCTCATAAATTCGACTTTCCTATACATAAGCCCTATTTTGAGTTAACTGATGCCCAAAAACAACTTATTTGGGATGGAAATCAATATTTTGAAGGTTTAAATTCCTTTTTTGCAGAGCTAGAATCAAAAGCTTATAAAATTCAAAACCGAGTGATGTTATCACGCTATCGCGGAAAAACGAAGTGTAAAACTTGTAATGGTAAACGTTTACGGATTGAAGCTAATTATGTAAAAATTGCAGGTGTTACGATTACTGATTTAGTTGAAATGCCTTTAGATAAACTGACTAATTTTTTCAATCAATTAGAATTAAATGATTATGATACGCAAATAGCTAACAGATTATTAAAGGAAATCAACAATCGATTATCGTTTCTGGCCAATGTTGGGTTAGATTATTTGACGCTAAACAGAAAATCAAATACCCTTTCTGGAGGTGAAAGTCAACGTATAAATCTAGCAACATCATTAGGAAGTAGTTTGGTAGGGTCTATGTACATTTTAGACGAACCCAGTATTGGCCTGCATCCAAAAGATACCGAGCGTTTAATAATAGTTTTAAAACAATTACGTGATTTAGGTAATACTGTTATTGTGGTTGAACATGACGAGGATATTATGAAAGCCGCAGATAGCATTATAGATATTGGCCCTGAGGCTGGAACATTTGGCGGCCATGTTGTTGCTCATGGTACTTATGACGATATTTTAGCATCAGAATCTTTAACAGCAAAATATCTAAATGACACTCTAAAAATTGAAGTGCCTAAAAAACGTCGTACATCAAAATATTATGTAGATATAAAAGGGGCTCGTGAAAATAACCTAAAAAATATTGATGTTCATTTTCCGTTAGGCATGCTAACTGTAGTTACAGGTGTTTCTGGAAGTGGAAAAAGTACGCTAATTAAAAAAATATTATATCCTGCTTTACAGAAAAAATTAACTGATTTTGGAGATAAACCAGGACAATTCACATCGTTAGAAGGTGAGTTTACCAATATAAAACAGATTGAGTTTGTAGATCAAAACCCTATTGGTCGGTCATCGCGCTCCAATCCTGTAACTTATATTAAAGCTTATGATGATATTCGTGCATTATTCTCAAAACAGAAATTAAGCACCATCAGAAATTACCAACCAAAGCATTTTTCTTTTAATGTAGATGGCGGACGCTGTGAGACTTGTAAAGGCGAAGGTGAAGTTACCATTGAAATGCAATTTATGGCAGATGTGCATTTAGAATGTGAAACCTGTAAAGGCAAACGTTTTAAGAAAGAAGTACTCGAAGTTACTTATGCAGGTAAAAATATAGATGACATACTAAATCTTACCATTGATGATGCAGTTGATTTTTTTAAAGCCAATGACCAAACTAAAATAAAAAACAAATTACAACCTTTACAAGATGTTGGTTTGGGTTATGTCACACTTGGGCAAAGTTCTTCCACCCTTTCTGGTGGTGAGGCACAACGTATAAAACTCGCATCATTTTTAGGAAAAGGAAATAATAAAGACAAAACACTTTTTATTTTTGATGAACCGACGACTGGTTTACATTTTCATGATATTCAAAAGTTGTTAAAATCCTTTAACGCATTAATAGAAAACGGACATTCTATTATAGTTGTTGAACATAATTTAGAACTTATTAAATGTGCAGATTACATTATTGATTTAGGTCCTAAAGGTGGCGAAACAGGAGGTAACCTGGTAGCTCAAGGTACTCCTGAAGATATTGTAAAAGTAAAGGCTTCTGAAACGGGAAAATATTTAAAGGAGAAACTAAAATAAGTCGTAGTATTCAGTCTTTTAGTATTGAACTCATTTATACTTTGCGTCTTTGCGAGAAATTATCAATAAAACATAAAAGCAAACATTCCCAAAATAAGAGCCGTTAATGGCGCTACAAACGATAAGAATAAAAACGTAACAATACTACCTTTAAAAAACGTTTTAAATCTACCTTGTTGATAAAATACTCGAAGTGCTTTTAATAAATAAATAAACGTAGATATACCAATTAACCAATCAATCCAATCTGGGATATCATAAATAAAGTTTATCGAAATAATAATACTGAACACAGTAAATAAGAAAGAAAAATAATAAAAACTAAAAACTAAGTGATGTGCATAACTGCCACTTTTTCTGTAAAAAAGCTTTAAAAAGAGAGCGAAAATTGGTAGTAAAAAGAACATGGCAATGGGAATAGTATCGTAAAATGCTTGAAGAATACTTCCTCCTTTTCTCGATTTATAAAATTTTAAGCCTTGCTTGTATATTCGTCTTTTAAAAGCACCAGCATCCTCATTTAAGCCCATTTCTTTTAAAATAATAGCCTCTGAAGCATCCATTTCAATTAGTGAATCAATAGATTTTTTATTAAAATCAAAATTAGCCATTCCGTTTTGCTGAAAGTTATCTGCATTAACTAATGAGTCTATTTGCTTATCAGAAAAACCATGAATAAACTTATTTTCTTCTAAAGCTTTACGAATTTCAGCTCGGGCTATGGAATCTTTAACTTTTTGTTTTTGCAATTTTACAATACTGAAAGAGTCTTTTATATGTTGCGGTGTAATGGTATCTACAACCATATTTTTTTTCATTGTTTTAGCCAAATTTTCATCTAAACTTTGTACTTGCTCACGCTGTATAAATGAAAACACAAAGAAAAAAACTACTGAGATAAAAAGATATAACTGAGCCGGGTGCAAGTATAATAAGCGTTTACCTTCTACAAAGCGTTTTGCTAAAAACCCTGGCTTAAACATTAAGGGTAAAAAGCTTTTAAAAAAACGTGCGTCAAAAGAAAAGTAATTGCTAATGGTATTGTAAAACAGCACACCAACGGTTAAATCTTCTTTAGCCTGTTGTCCGCAATGTGGGCAAAACTGAAAAGTATCTTCAAATTGTTTTTCGCAGTTTTTGCAAGTTTCTTGTTCTTTTGCCATAAAAATGATTGGTTTTAATCAAAATATTAAAAAAAAATTAAACTAACATAGCTAATTATTGTTATGAAAACTAATTGATTAGTTTTTCTGCATCTAATTTAGAAACCGTTTCCGAAGTAAGCTAAGTTAAAAAAATAGGTGAAATAAAACCCTATAAAAATAAAAAACTCGAAGTTAGTAAGCTTCGAATTTTTTTATGATTTAAATTGCTACTTCTAACTTTCTTCTTTTTTTAGTGGCGAGTGATGTTCACTCACAATTTTCCAACCATTATCTGTCTTCAAAAATAACAATGAAATTTGATCGTTTACCACAACAAGATTCTCGCCAAACATGAGATGGAAATCTGAGTGAAACGTAACATTTGCTACATCGCCATAAACTGCAATTTGCATATCGTTGGCGTCAAATTTAATTACTTCGGTTACTGCACCAAACGTATTACGCTCAAAGGTTTCATTAGCTTTACTACCATTTCTTGGTTCACCGTTTTTAAATTCTGCAAATTTAGGACTGTAGGCATGAAAAGAAATTAATTTATCTAAATCACCATCTTTAAGGCTTTGTGCTATAGCTTCAAAAGTTTCTGTTATTTCTTTTTGAGCCTCAGGAAATTCGTCATTAAGTAAATCAATTTTTACTTCTTCCACTTTCACTACTACTTCTTCTTTTTGTTTACATCCAGTAATTACAATTGAAAAAAGTATAATTAATATTAATTTTGCTTTCATAATAAAATATTTAGTTTGTTATTGATAATCAACAATTTACGGAATATTCTATAAAGATTATTAATTTTTACAAGTCTTTACTAATAGTTATAAAACCCAATACGCAAAAACTATTTTTACCAGTGTTTATAAGGGCTTCAATACTACTTCCAATTTTTGGCACGCTGTTTGTAATTACCTAATCGAACCCCTTAAAAACAAATATTATGAAAAAGTTTATCTTATTATTTTCAGCTTTAATCCTAGCAGGATTTACTGTTAATGCAGAAACAAACAATGCCGAGGCTAGTACTACGTCAACATTTTTTAATGGTTACGGTAATTCTTTCATATTTGTTGAAGGAGGTATAGAGTTTTCGGTTTTTAGAGATGGTCAATTCGACTTTAACCTATTAAACAATTCAAACTTAAATGTAAATATTGGAACTCGTAACGCTAATATCAGTTTTAACTCTGGTTACGATTACAATGCTTATTTACAGTATGATGAATTTGGAGCTATTATTCAAATAGAAAATACGCCTATTTATTATGATTTCTACGGGCGTGTAAATCAAGTAGGTAACGTAAACGTTTTTTACAATAACCTTGGGTATGTATCTCGCGTAGGTGGTTTATTCGTGCATTACAACAGATATAATGCGTTTTCACACTATACCGGATTTATAAATGTATTTAACAGACGTTATATTTACAGACCATGGCACAATTACTACGCAATTCCAGCAAGAAACTTTTCCGTAGTGTATAACAGGCCTTACAGACAGTTTTATAACCCTGTACGTTATGTTTACAACAGACCGTTTTACAACAATCATAGACCTATATCATCGGTTTATAGCAGACGCGGAAAAAATATTGCAAGAAATAGAAATCACGCAACTGCAAATAGAAGTTCAAGAAATGTAACTCGGGTTAATAGAGATGCTAATGTTAGAAGAAGTGTTGCAAATAATAATAAATCTAACAGACGTGATAATAACTCGACTATAAACAGAAACTCTAGATCTAATAATACGGTTACAAGAAATGATTCTAGACGAGATAATAACAGAACAGTTAACAGAAATTCAAATTCTAGAAGCAGTAATGATATTGCTAATAGAGCAGTTACAAGACGTGATGTTAATACAACAAGAAATAACCCTCAAGTAACTAAAAGAACAACAGAAACTGTTACAAGAAAATCAAGACCTAACACTAATAATACGAGTAAAAGAACAGTAACTAGACATACAAATACGGTAACACAAAAACCGAAAAGCACAAATACTCGTACATATAATAGAAACAATAATAACTCTAGAAGTACACAGCGAGTAGCAACTAGAACAGTACAAAGTAAACCACAAACAACACAGCGTACTGTAAATAGGTCGTCATCAACCAGCAGACCTAAAGCTACAGAAAGCAGAAGTAATTCTAGTAACAATAAAAGATCGACTAGTACAAAAAGAAGATCATAACAATTTTGGTTGGTTAGTTTGGAAAACCCTACGAGTAGTTTGCCTCAAAGCAACATCGTGGGGTTTTCTGTTTTTAATTCCTGCGAAAGCAGGAATCTCTTTTTAGTAGTATTCAAATATTTTAAAGTAGATTCTTGAATTAACAAGAAGTTTAAAAACTACTTAAACTTCAAATAACGCTTTATAAGTAGCGATATATCTTCCGACAAATTAAACTTATATACAAAATACAAATAAAGCAATGAAATTAATACCGATTTCAAAACGATATTTACCATAGGATAAAACGGAAAATCCCAGAAATAAAATACCAAAACTCCCAACGTTATAAAACATGCTATTTTAAAAGTATTTGTAGTAAACGGAAGTATTTTAAACTTTCTGTAGACAAAAAATAATTTTATTGAATTATATATAAAAATAGCTATAAAAGTGGCTAAAGCAGCACCATTAATTCCGTATAATGGTATGAGAAAAATATTCAATACTATCATTAAAACAACCAAAACAACACCTAAAACCAACACCATTCTATAATAATCGCTATTAAATAAAATAGCGTTGTTACTTCCTAAAAGAGCATCGTAAAGTTTAGCAACACTTATTAATAAAACGACGTAAAGTCCCACGCTGTATTCTTCTGGAATGAAAAAATATAATTGATTAATATTTAATACGATTAACAAAAAAATAAATCCGCTAACAATAAATAAATTTAAAGAGCTTCTCTTGTATAAATCGCTTAACGACTCAAAATCTTTATCATTTAAATATTTAGCAGATAATGGCAGTAATATTTGATGCATAGACCGCTGAGGCACTGCTATAACTATTGCAATATAAACCGCTACATTATAGTAAGCAATGTGCCTTAAATTGGGTAAATATTTGCCTAACATAACCTTATCAACGTCTAAAAGTACAGTAGCTATAGAGCCAGCTACAATTATTAAAAACGAATATTTTAGAATACTTTTTAAATTATTAACTTTTTTAAACGTAATAATTGGAAGTTTAATACTAAAGGCATAAACCATCATAATTAGCACTCGCAAAACATATATAATAACCAAAGCCCACATGAATTGCTCTAGGTCAATAACTTTAAAATGCAATAAAAACAATATGAGCATCGCTCCTACTCTATGAAACACTTCTTTCATAAAATTGCCAAAAACCGTTAGCATTTGCACTTTTGCCCAAGCAAAAAACACTTCGAAATACGAAAGCGATATCGCAATAAAAACGGTGTGCCACAAATAACCTTTAATAATCGTGTTTTTTTCAGAAAGAAAGCTAGCAATAGTGTTATACCCAAAAAGCATTATTAAAATGATAGGAATAATAATAAGAATCGGCAAAAATAACATCAACGTCAAAAAACTATTAACTGAAACTCTTGTTTTAAATGATGAATAAAATTTAACCAGAGTGTTTTGCACCCCAAACGCCATTAAAGGCATTATAACATTTGCCAATGATAGCATGTAGCCTACCATTCCGTAGAAATCGTCAGTTAAAAATTTTGTATAAAGAAATAACGTACTTATCGCACCAATAATAAAACCCGCATAAGTAGTTATTATATTTTTAAATGATTGCGACGCTACAATTCCCATTATAATAATTTAGATAATGACTTAGTGAGAGATTTTCTATGATATTTTTGCAAACCTATAGCTTGTGATTGCAATGTTTTATTTTGAAAAGCCTCATAATGCGTTAAGATAATCGATTTTAACGATTTATAATCATCATAATAAAAGTAGTTTCCTGTGTTAGTTTGTTGTATAATATTCTCAACATCAGACCCTTTTGGACCCAAAGCTATAATTGGTCTATTTGAAACCATGTATTCAAACAACTTACCTGGAATAATACACTTGGTGTCTTCAGAATCTATTTCAATTAATAATAATACTTGTGCTTTTTTTTGATAAGTAATTGATTCTTTATGTGAAACATAACCGACATTATTTATATAATTACTTAAATCATAATATTCAATAGATTCTAATACATTTTTACTAACAGCTCCTATAAAATTCAATTGAAAATCTTTAGCAAATGGGATGTTTTCTTTAATTATTTCAGATAAAACTTGCCATAATACCTCAGGATTTCGTTTTGATAAAAGCGAGCCAATGTGTGCTAATGTAAATTTAGAATCTAATGAAACTTTATCTAAAGGTTCGTCATCATAACCATTTGTAATAATAGCGATGGGTTTATTCGTAATATCATGAAATTCCTTTTTTGTAACAGAACTAGTCACTATAATTTGATCGGCAGTATTTAAAACTTGTTTTTCTAAGGTTTTATGTTTTGCTTTTGAAGCTTTGGTCAATTTTAATTGTTTATGATACCCAATGGTTGTCCAAGGGTCTCTAAAATCTGCTAGCCACTTCACTCCCAGTGTTTCTTTAAGTTGCAAACCAATTAAATGCAAACTATGAGGTGGCCCTGTAGTGATAATAGTTTGAATATTTTCTTTAGAAATATATTCAGAAAGATATGTGACAGATGGTTTAACCCAGCTTTTTCGAGCGTCTGGAATAAAAAAATTCCCTCGAATGTAAAGCATCACTTTTTCAACTAAAGACTGCTTTTTATGTTCAGATATTATGCCTTTACTTATCGTTTTTGAAGATTTTTTCGAAAACAAACTAGCTAGTTTATATGGCTCACTAATGGGTTGTTTTAAGATGGTGATCTTTTTCGAAACTTCAGATAGTAAACTTTCATCAACTAAAGGATAATTAGGGTTTTCAGGAATGTAAACGATAGGTTTGACATCAAAATCTGGCAAATATTTTACAAATTTCAACCAGCGTTGTACTCCCGGACCTCCTGCCGGTGGCCAATAGTAAGTGATTATGAGTACTTTTTTCCCTCTCTGTCCTCCGGACATCTCTCCCGAAGGGAGAGAATTACTTACCGAAACCATTTTTCCTAAACTCATAGAACAAACCACCTAGTAATAACAAACCTAATAAAACAGAACTCGCTAAAGCTATTTTACTTCCTGTTTTAACAACATCAGGATCAAATTTAAATTCAATACTATGTTTTCCTGCAGGTATCGGCATACCACGTAACGTGTAATTTACACGCATGTGAGATGCTTCTTCTCCATCAATAAAGGTTTTCCAGCCGTTTCCATAATAAACTTCAGAGAATACAGCAAAACCTTCATTTGAATTAGTTGATTCGTATTTTAAGTAATTTGGTTGATGTTTTACAATTTTTATCGTAGCTAAAGAATCAACTGTGTATTTATTTTTGAGTTTAGAAATATCATTTGAGAATGAATAGATAGCTTTATTTTTATTATCTAAACTATCTAAAACTCTAATTTCTTCATTTGCAGATTCTACTTTTTCTAAGCTTTTAATAAACCAAGCTGCGCCATTGGCATCTTGATTGGTATATGGGAAAATTGCGCCCTCCTCATCTTGTGCTATTATATATTTAGTGTTAAACATATTTAGCACATTAATATTATTTTTTGAAATATAAAAATCGAAAACTTCGCGATAACGCTTTAACTCTGCGGCATTATAGCCATTTAATGAATTATGAAAATAGGATGCTTTTGACGGCCCAGAAACTAAATCGAAAACTCTATAATAACTAGTGTCTTTTAAAATTTCTTTATCAGCAGCATTAGCTTGAAAAGGCTTATTTACTTTTATAGCAGATACAAAATCGTCATTATTCACATAGCGTTTATTTACGCCCACTAAATCGAACAGCAACAACCCTCCAAAAGCAATAATTACAACAGTTTCTTTTAATTTATCTTTTAAATAAGCAAATATTAATCCCGCAGAAAGTATAACTAAAACCAAACTTCTGATAGTGTCTGATGTGAAAATCGCTTTTCTGTCTGTTTTTAAAGCATTAACAAAATCTTGTCCGTAATTCTGAATGTAAAAACCATCGTTAACACCTACAAAATCAAAAGACGATTTAAAAACTAAAAACAAAACAGCTAAACCACCTGTAATACCTGTTGTATATTTTAAAGCTTTCAGCTTATCTTCTTTCTGTTCAAAATTGTTAAATAATCTAGCCAAACCGAAAATACCTAAAACAGGAATACATAACTCCAAAATAACTTGTATGGATGTAACGGCTCTAAATTTGTTATAAAGCGGCACATAATCGATAAAGAAATTCGTTAAAAACCCTAAATTTTTTCCATAAGACAGTAATAGAGATAGAATCGTTCCGCCAACTAACCACCATTTTAAACGCCCTTTTACTAAAAACAAGGCCAATACAAACAAAAATAAAATAACCGCACCAACATAAGCTGGAGCTTCAACAATTGGCTGATCGCCCCAATACATAGGCGCACGCTCAGATTCTTGAGCTGCCTGTGTAGTTGTTGCGCCTAATTTCCTGTAGGCTTCATAGGTAGCAGAATCTTTTCCAACATCTTCTCCATTTCCTCCACCCATAAAACGCGGAATAAACAAATTAAACGTTTCCCAATACCCATAGCTAAACTGTGTTATATAGTCTTTTGATAAACCAGAACTGGCTTCTATTTGAGATCCATCAGCATTTATGGTGAGTTCTGTTTTTCCACGAGTGCTTTCTTTCACATACTCTTGGGTTGCCATAACACCAGTGGCATTTAAAGCTACTGCCAACAAAACAGCGCCAAACAAAATACCAACTGATTTAAAATAATGTGGTAATACTTTTTTCCTGTAAGCATCAATTAAATAAGCGACGCCCAAAACGATAACCAAAAGCATTAAATAGTAGGTCATTTGAAAGTGATTGGATACTATTTCTAAACCCATAGCGATAGCCGTCAATAAAAAACCAGCAATATATTTTCGTTGAAACGTGAGTAAAATTCCGCTTAAAACTAATGGCATATAAGCAATAGCATGTGCTTTACTATTATGCCCAACGCCGAGGATAATAATTAAATACGTTGAAAACCCAAAGGCAATTGCACCAAGTGCTGCAAGCTTAAAATCTACTTTTAAAACCAAAAGCAGGACATAAAAACTCAATAGATACAGAAATAAGTAATCTGCTGGACGCGGTAAAAAACGTAACGCTAAATCTAATTTTTTTATATAATTATGAGGGTATTTAGCCCCCAATTGATACGTTGGCATACCCGCAAAAGCAGCATTTGTCCAATACGTTTCTTCTCCTGTTTCTGCTTTAAAATCGGTTTGCTGCTTACTCATACCAATATACTGCATGATGTCACTCTGAAATATTTGTTTTCCTTTTAAAACAGGACTAAAATAAGCCAATGACAAAATAACAAACCCTAAAATAACTAAGATATGCGGAAGTATTCTTTTTATTGAAAATTGCATGAAAGTGTTTTAAAACAATAAGCGTGAAAATATGAATATTTTTAAGAATATGTTGAATTCAAATTAACAAATTCTACATTCTAAAAAAATATCAGAAGGTTATTCTATTTCTTCGTAGTCTACGTAATCACCAACATCTTTGTTAGATGTTTTTGTGTTCGGCATTTTATCAATACTTATTTCACCTTCTTTTTTAAGTGGTTCTTGTTTTGTTTGATTTTTAAACTGACCACCAAAACGTTCTTCAGCTTTTTTTGCAGCATATTTCATTAAAAAAGGCGCAAAAATTCTTGAGAGCACTTTAAAAATATAATAGACTATTACAATTATAAATATGGTTCTTAATAAACCCATTACTAAAACTTTAGTTTGAAATTTAAAACAAAAATACAAATCTGTACGTTTAAAAAACGTTGAAAAATGATAAAAAAAGTATAAAATATCTATATTTGATAACCCTTTAATTGAAAACGAATAAATTAAAATGGTTATAAAACCCTAGATACCATCTAAAACCTTAATTATGAACCCAATCAAATCTACTTTAGTATTAATCTTGAGCCTTATAACTACTCAAGCTTTTAGTCAATATACAGATGTTATTAACTCTAACAGACCTGGTGTCTCTCGAAGCGCCTTTTCGGTGGGCACAAAAGTTGCTCAATTTGAAGTTGGCCCTTACATTATAAAAGAAGAGAGAACACCAGCTGCAACATATGAAGTTTCTGGTTTTGGAGTAGATTTTGCTGCACGATACGGCTTGTTGTGGGAAGAATTAGAATTAAATATTGAAGGTAATTACCAAAATGACACAAAAACATTTACATCCAATTTATCTGCAGAGGATAAACGTTCAAATTTTAAAAGTTTAACATTTGGAGCAAAGTATTTAGTTTACGACCCTTATAAAAAATCTGCAGAAGAAAAGCCAAACCTTTATAGTTGGAAAGCTAACCATAGTTTTAAATGGAAATCACTAATTCCAGCAGTTGCTTTATATGCTGGGGCAAATTTTGACACTCCAGACAACCCATATACCGCTGTCGGTATTGAAGGTTTTAGTCCAAAATTTATGATTGCTACGCAAAACAATTTCCCTGGTGGTTGGGTGTTTATAATGAATTTTATTAAAGATAGAATTGGCACAGACCAATCAGATTTTACATATATATTGACTTTGACGCATTCTTTCAGTCCGCAATGGGTTATTTTTGGTGAAGCTCAAGGGATACAAAGTGATTTTTATGCTGACAATTTATTTAGATTTGGAGGCGCATATTTATGGAGCAAAGATTTTCAATTAGATACAGGTTTAACTTTTAACGCTAAAGACACACCATCTGTTTTAAGCGTAAATTTTGGCATGTCGTACCGGTTAGATTTTCATAAAGACAAACTAATAGAAGACGATATAGATAATGGCACATCGGCAAAAGACGAGGGAGACAGACGTGCTAATAGAAAAGGAAAAAAGAAAAAGAAAAAGAAAAAAGGAGATGATCCTGATGCGATTAAAACTAAGAAAAAACAAAAAAGAAAAGAAATAGATTTTGGTAATAATTAAAAGGTCAAGATTTATACATTTAATATGATTACACTCAAAGAAGTAACTACAAAAAAAGAATTAAAAGCTTTTGTAAAGTTTCCTTTTAAACTATACAAAGACTCAGAATACTGGGTACCTCCTATTATAAGTCAAGAAATAAAAACCTTTGATAAAAAAGAAAATCCTGTTTTTAAAGATGCAGAAGCTAGATTGTTTCTAGCATATAAAAATGATGAAATTGTTGGTAGGATTGCTGCAATTTCTAATTGGCTTGAAATTAAAAGCCAAAACCTTAAAAAAATGCGTTTTGGTTGGTTTGATTTCATTGATGATTTAGAAGTTTCAAAAAAATTACTAGACAAAATTATAGAAATTGGCAAAGAAAAAGGTCTTGACTATGCTGAAGGTCCTGCTGGATTTTCAAATTTAGATAAAGTTGGTGTCATGACTGAGGGTTTTGAAAGTATTGCACCCATGGTTACTTGGTATAATTACCCATACTATGTAAAACATTATGAAGCTGCTAACTTCAAGATTGAAAAAGCGTATTCTGAAAGTAAATTTCCGTTTAAAAATGTGAAACCAGAATTCTTTTTTAAAGCCCAAGAATTGATAAAACGACGCTATCAGCTTACTGCATTAAAATTTACTGAAACCAGTGAAGTTATGCCCTATGCGGATAAAATGTTTGATTTATTTAACGAAAGTTACGCATCACTATCATCATTTGTGGCTATCAATGATGTTCAAAAAGAATACTTTAAAAAGAAGTTTATAAGCTTCGTAAATCCCGAGTATATCAAATTTGTAGTTGATAAAAATGACAAACTAGTTGGTTTTGCCATTGTTATGCCTGCATTTGCAAAAGCTTTAAAAAAAATAAATGGAAAACTTTTCCCCTTTGGATTCCAACATATATTAAACGCTAAAAAGAATAGTAAAGATGTTATATTTTACTTAATAGGTATTCATCCAGATTATCAAAATAAAGGTGTACATGCTGTTATTTTTAACGAATACTACAATACGTTTACAGAAAAAGGTATTGAAACCTGTTTTAGAACTCCAGAATTAGAAGATAATCATGCTATACACCAAATATGGAAGCATTTTAAACCTGAAGTTTACAAGCGAAGAAAAACATACAGAATAGATATCAATACAAAAAGTCAAGATGAGTTCAAAGATAGAAGCCTATAAAACAAAAAAATCCGATTCAAAATGAATCGGATTTTTTTATGTAAACATTTTTATTTACTCACCCATTGCAGCCATTACTGCTGCAGATAAACGTTTGTAAGTTCCGTTGTCTAATCGGGTTCTAATCGCTTCAAAAGCATCTAAAGTTTCTTCAACATCTTGCAAAGTATGAGTCGCAGTAGGGATCATTCTAAGTAAAATTAATCCTTTAGGTATCACAGGGTAAACCACTATGGAGCAGAATATTCCATAGTTTTCCCGCAAGTCTCTTACAAGTGCCATCGCTTCAGGAATACTTCCTTTTAAATATACTGGCGTTACACAACTTTGAGTTGTACCAATATCGAAACCACGTGCTTTTAATCCTGATTGAAGGGCATCAACAATTTTCCAAAGATTCTCTTTAAGCTCTGGCATTGTTTTAAGCATTTCTAATCGTTTTAATGCACCTACAGTTAATTGCATTTGTAATGACTTTGCGAACATTTGAGAACGCAAATTATACTTTAAATAATCTATAATTTCTTGATCTGCTGCAATAAAAGCACCTGTACTAGCCATGGATTTTGCAAATGTCGCAAAATACACATCAATATCGTCTTGAACACCTTGCTCTTCACCTGCGCCTGCGCCTGTTTTTCCTAAAGTTCCAAAACCGTGTGCGTCATCAACTAAAAATCTGAAGTTAAATTTCTTTTTTAGTGCAACTATTTCTTTTAAGCGTCCTTGCTCACCACGCATTCCGAAAACCCCTTCAGAAATCACTAAAATTCCTCCTCCAGTTTGTTCTGCCATTTTAGTGGCACGTTCTAAGTTTTTTTCTAAACTCTCAACGTCATTATGCTTATATGTAAAACGTTTACCCATATGCAAACGTACACCATCAATAATACAAGCGTGTGCATCTACATCATAAACAATAATATCATCTTTACTTACCAAAGCATCTATTGTTGATAGAATTCCTTGATAACCAAAATTTAAAAGATATGCTGCTTCTTTTTTAACGAAAGCCGCTAATTCATTTTGAAGTTTTTCGTGTAAATCTGTATGACCAGACATCATTCTTGCACCCATTGGGTAAGCAGAACCATATTTAGCGCCTGCCTCAGCATCTACTTTACGAACTTCTGGGTGGTTTGCTAACCCTAAGTAATCATTTATACTCCAAGTAATAACATCTTTTCCTTGAAACTTCATTCTGTTAGAAATTTCGCCTTCTAATTTAGGAAATACAAAATAGCCTTCGGCTTGAGATGCCCATTTTCCTAACGGTCCTTTGTCTTTATAAATCTTTTCAAATAAATCTTTCATGTATTATAAACGGTATTGCTATTAATTTTAAGACATCTCTACTTTTTTTTTGGGAAACACTAAAACACTGATAGCGTTTAAGAAAATTTCGTGAAAGCTTTTAGTCCTTAGTTAGTCGTGCAAAATTAAATATTTATATTGTTTGTACATAATTTTTAAAGCCCAATTATTAATAAAATCAAAAAAAGAGATAACATTTTGTTAATATAACAATGTTATCTCTTTAAAAGTTTATTATTTATGTATTATTTAATGTACTGTATTTTTTGCGAAGTGGCTTCGTTTTTACTATCGAAAAACCCTTGTTCGTTCATCCATTTATCACTATAAACCTTACTCATATATCTAGAACCGTGATCTGGAAAAATAACAACAACATTATCTGTTTTCTTGAATCGGTTTTCTTCGCCTAATTGTTTAATAGCTTGCATTGCAGCACCAGAGGTGTAACCTACAAATAAACCTTCAGATTTTGCTATGGCTCTTGCCATGTGCGCACTTTCTTCATCGGTTACTTTTACAAACTCATCAATAAGATCGAAATCTGTAGCTGATGGAATTAAGTTTTTACCTAAACCTTCAATACGATACGGATAAATTTCTTTTTCATCAAACTCTCTAGTTTCATGATATTTTTTTATGACTGAACCAAAAGCATCAACACCAATAATTTTTACATTTGGATTTTGCTCTTTTAAATATTTCGCAGTTCCAGAAATAGTTCCTCCAGTTCCGCTACAAGCTACTAAATGCGTTATTTTACCTTCAGTTTGTTTCCAAATTTCTGGTCCTGTAGATTTGTAATGTGCATCAATATTTAATTGATTGAAATATTGATTTATATAAACAGACCCTTTCATTTCCTCATGCAAACGCTTGGCTACTTGGTAATACGATCTTGGATCATCTGCACTTACGTGTGCTGGACAAACATAAACCTTGGCGCCCATTGTTTTTAGCATGTCTATCTTATCGGCTGATGATTTAGAACTTACCGCTAAAACGCAATTATAACCTTTTATAATACTAACCATAGCAATACTAAAACCGGTATTACCAGATGTCGTTTCAATTATAGTATCGCCGGGTGTTAAAATACCTTTTCGTTCTGCTTCTTCTATAATGTAAAGTGCTATTCTATCTTTTGAAGATTGTCCTGGGTTGAAAGATTCTACTTTTGCGAAAAAGTTACCCTTAAATTTGGAGGCTATTTTATTAAGCCTAATAAGCGGTGTTTTGCCTACCAAATCTAATACATTATCAAATACTTGATTTCTGTGTTTCATAAATGATATTTACAAGATGTATTTAATCGAAAATAAATACTTCTTAAAACCTGACAAAAATAGCACATTTTTTTTTATTATCCATTAATTCCTTCTAAATCTAATAAAAAAGTATATTCTAATGCCACTTCTTTTAAGCTTTCAAAACGCCCAGATGCACCACCATGTCCAGAATCCATATCGGTGTGCAACAATAATTTATTGGAATCTGTTTTTAATTCTCTCAGTTTAGCAACCCATTTTGCTGGCTCCCAATATTGCACTTGCGAATCATGTAAACCTGTAGTAACCAACATATTTGGATATGCTTTAGCCTCTATATTATCATAAGGTGAATAGGATTTCATATAATGGTAATAGTCTTTATTATTAGGATTCCCCCATTCATCATACTCACCAGTTGTTAATGGAATGCTATCATCTAACATGGTTGTAACAACATCTACAAAAGGCACAGCGGCTAAAATACCGTTATACAATTCTGGATTCATATTTATAACAGCACCCATAAGTAAACCGCCAGCAGAACCACCATATGCGTATAAATGTTTATTTGACGTATATTTTTCGGTAATTAAATATTTTGAACAGTCTACAAAATCGGTGAACGTATTTTTTTTAGTAAGTAATTTTCCGTTTTCATACCAACCGCGCCCTAAATATTCGCCACCACGAATATGTGAAATAGCATAAATAAAACCTCTATCAAGTAAGCTTAAACGAATGGTTGAGAATGAAGGATCTATAGTTGAACCATAAGAGCCATAAGCGTATTGCAATAATGGATTGGTTCCATCTAACTTAATTCCCTTTTTATAAACCATAGAAATAGGTACTTTTACGCCATCTCGGGCGGTTACCCAAACTCGCTTAGATTCGTAATTCTCTTTTTTGAATTTACCTCCAAGAACTTCTTGTTCTTTTCTAATTTCCTTGGTTTTAGTTTTGAAATTATAATCGATAACCGAACTCGGTGCTGTTAAAGAATTATATCCGTAACGCAACACAACACTATCAAAATCTGGATTATTACCAATATAAGTATTGTAAGTTTCAGAATTAAAGGGCAAATAATAGTCTTCATCACCATTCCAACTTATAATTCGCAAATTATTTAATCCGTTTTCACGTTCATTGACTACTAAATATTCTTTAAAAATTTCTATATCTTCAATTAAGACATGGCTTCTATGAGGAATGACCTCTTCCCAGTTTTCTTTTTCAGTAGTGCTTTCTGGAGTTTTTAGTAATTTGAAATTTGTTGCATCATCAGCGTTGGTAATAACATAAAACGAATCGTTATAGTGTGCAATATTATATTCTAAATCCTTAACTCTTTTTTGAAATATTTTAAAATCACCATCTGGTGTATTGGCATCTAAAAAGCGATATTCTGAAGATAAGGTACTGGATGAACCAATAACAATATATTTTTTAGATTTCGTCTTATAAACAAAAGTATTAAAAGTCTCATCTTCTTCATGATATATCTCTATATCCTGTTTTGTATCTGTATGTAATTTATGCTTAAATACTTTTTCAGAGCGCAAGGTTACGTCGTCTTTCATGGTATAAAACAACGTTTTATTATCGTTTGCCCATGTAGCGCTTCCTGTGGTATTTAAAACTTTATCGTCATAAATTTCACCAGTAATTAAGTTTTTAATTTGAAGTGTGTATTGTCTTCTACTAACTACATCTGTAGAAAATGCAGCCATAGAATTATCGGGGCTTATAGAAATACCACCTAAATTAAAATAAGTATGTTTTTTTGCCATAACATTACAATCAAACAAAATTTCTTCTGTTGCATCTAAAGTTTCTTTTTTC
>TARA_R110002111_G_scaffold171884_4_pt1 | contig 26093 bp, 19 predicted proteins | sample TARA_R110002111 | Tara Oceans TARA_R110002111 (sample SAMEA4397363) | marine metagenome | biome: Polar Biome; feature: [ZZZ] marine water layer (ENVO:01000295); material: water (ENVO:00002006), including particulate matter (ENVO:01000060) such as... | depth 199 m | reverse complement strand
CTGAGAATGATGCTTTATTACTCGAAAATAACCTCATAAAGAAATATCAGCCCAAGTATAATGTATTACTTAAAGATGATAAATCATATCCTTGGATTTGTATAAAGAAGGAACGTTTTCCAAGAGTTTTTCCAACGCGACGGGTCATTAAAGATGGCTCAGAATATTTTGGGCCTTATACGAGCATGAAAACCGTAAGGACTTTGCTTGGTTTAATTAAAGGCTTGTATCAATTGCGCACTTGTAATTACGATTTGTCTGAAGCTAAAATTGCAGCAGGTAGGTATAAAGTTTGCCTAGAATATCATTTAGGAAACTGTAAAGGTGCTTGTGAAGGCTACGAAACGGAAGAAGAATATTATGCAAATGTTATAGCGATTAGAGAAATTTTAAAAGGGAATTTTAAGGATTCTTTGCAGCAGTTTAGAGAGCAAATGAAAGGGCACGCGGAGAACATGCAATTTGAAGATGCTCATAAAATAAAAGAGAAACTCGAAGTTTTAGAAAATTACCAAGCGAAGTCCACCATTGTGAACCCTAAGATTAGTAATGTAGATGTGTTTTCAATTGTAAGTGATGAGGCCTATGCTTATGTCAATTTTTTACAGTTGAGTTATGGTTCTATTATTAGATCTCATACACTAGAATTAAAAAAGAAATTACAAGAATCTGACACTGAATTATTAGAATTAGCTATTACTGAAATCAGACAACGATTTAATTCAAACTCAAAAGAAGTTTATGTGCCTTTTAAAGTTAATTTAGGTAATGACTTAAAGATAACAATACCTAAACTTGGCGATAAAAAAAGTATCCTAGACTTATCTAGACGTAATGCGATGTATTATCGTATGGATAAGTTAAAACAGATTAAAATAGTAGATCCAGATCGTCATGCCAATAGAATAATGGCACAGATGAAAGCCGATTTAAGATTATCTGAAGAACCAAGACATATAGAGTGTTTCGATAATTCTAATATACAGGGCACAAATCCTGTAGCAGCATGTGTGGTTTTTAAAAACGGAAAACCTAGTAAAAAAGACTACCGTAATTTTAACATAAAGACTGTTGTTGGGCCAGATGATTTTGCGTCAATGGAAGAAGTGGTTTATAGACGTTATAAACGTTTGGTTGAAGAAGAGCAGCCCTTACCTCAGCTTATTATTATTGATGGTGGAAAAGGACAATTGTCTTCAGCGTTAAAAAGTCTGAATATCTTAGGATTAAGAGGAAAAATTGCTATTATTGGTATTGCTAAGCGGTTAGAAGAATTGTTTTATCCAGATGATCCTATTCCTCTCTATTTAGACAAGAAAAGTGAGACTTTAAAAATCATTCAGCAATTAAGAAATGAAGCCCATCGTTTTGGGATAGAACATCATAGAAATAGAAGAAGTAAAGGAGCTTTAACCACTGAGCTCGAAAATATAGCAGGAGTGGGTGAGCAAACTATTATTGATTTAATGAAAAGCTTTAAAACAGTAAAGCGTATCGCAAATGCAAAGTTAGATGAGCTCGAAGCTGTTGTAGGTGTGTCTAGAGCTAATAAAATTTATAACTATTACCATAAAGAATAAGTTGAAATTGTCCCAAACATACTACTCAAAGCATAAGCATTCGTGTCTTATTATAATTTTGGTGTTTTTAGTTATGAGTTTCAATCATTTGAAAGCTCAAGAGTCTAAAGAGCCTAAAGTTGGCTTAGTGCTTAGCGGAGGCGGAGCTAAAGGGTTTGCCCATATTGGAGCTTTAAAAGTTATTGATAGTTTAGGTATTAAAATTGATTATATTTCTGGCACAAGTATGGGAGCGATAATCGGTTCGCTATATGCTACGGGTTATTCTGGTAAGCAGCTAGAAGCGATGTTTAATATTCAAGATTTTGACGAACTTATTAATGATGAATTCCCTCGTGAAACTAAGCCATTTTATGAACGTGAAAATGCCGAAAAATACGCAGTTAGCTTGCCTTTCGATAAGTTGAAAATTAGTTTACCTTCTGCATTATCTCGCGGCCAAAACGTCTATAATTTATTATATCAATTAATGTTACCTGTTAATGATATTAGAGATTTTGAAAAATTGCCTATTCCCTTTTTCTGCATTGCTACAGATATAGAAACTGGGGAATCGTTGATTTTAGATAAAGGAATATTGGCAGAAGCTGTTACTGCGAGTGGAGCTCTACCTTCTTTGTTTCAACCGGTAACAATTAATGAGAGAATATTGATAGATGGTGGAGTAACCAATAATTTTCCTGTTGAAGAATTGAGAGCAAAGGGCATGGATATTATTATCGGAGTAGATGTGCAAGATGCCCTAAAAGATAGAGAATCTTTAAAATCGGCTCCAGATATTTTGTTGCAGATAAATAATTTTCGCACTATTAAAGCGATGAAGAATAAAGCTCCTCTCACAGATATTTATATAAAACCAGACATTACTAATTTTTCTATTATTTCCTTCAGTGAAGGTGAAGATATTATTGCCAATGGAGAAGCTGCAGCAAGAGTAAATCTTTCAGAATTATTAAAAGTAAGAAACCAACAAAACACAAGTGTTATTAGACCTGTAATTAGACCACCAGATAGTATAAAAATTAAGTCTATTAAAATTGTTGGTAATGAACGCTATACAAGATCGTATCTTTTAGGGAAACTAAAACTTAGAGGTAATGAAATGATGAATTATAGCGATTTTAGAAAAGGGATTAATAATATCATTGCAACAAATAACTTTGATACCTTTAGATATCAATTAGAACCAACGGGATATGATGGTGAATATAACTTAAGAGGTAATTTAAGAGAATCCGAAACCACAACCTTCTTAAAGCTAGGTGTGCACTACGACGATTTGTATAAAAGTGCAGCTTTAGTAAATCTCACAAAAAAACGATTACTTTTTAATAATGATATTGCTTCTTTAGATCTTATTCTTGGTGACAATTCGAGATATGAGTTTGATTATTTTATAGATAAGGGGTTTTATATTAGTATAGGAATTAAATCGCGCTTTAATCAGTTTAATAAAAATGTAAATCCTTTACTAGCTTTAGAGGAAAATTCACCATTACTAATGGGCTTAAATAAGATAGATGCAGAAGTTTCAGATTTTACAAATCAAATTTATATACAAACTATTTTTAGAAAGGATTTTGCGCTTCGTGCAGGAGCAGAATATAAGCGTTTAAAAATCACATCAGAAACAATAATAGCAGACAATCAGGATGACTACATTGTTTTTGAAAACACAGGCTACTTTGGCTTGTTTGGTAATTTAATATTTGATAGTTATAGCAATCCTTATTTCCCCAAAAACGGCTTTTACTTTAATGGTGATTTTCATTTGTATCTCAATGCTTCAAATTTTAATAAAGACTTTGAGCGGTTTTCAATCGCTAAAGCAGATATTGGTTATGCATTTAGTTTTAGTGATAAAGTTGCCCTAAAAACAGAAGCTAATGGTGGTTTTAAAATAGATGATAATTCTACAACTGCTCTCGGTTTTGCATTAGGTGGTTATGGCAATAACTTTATAAATAATTTCTATTCATTTTATGGCTATGATTATATAGAGCTTTCTGGAGATAGTTTTGTGAAGGCTACTGTTACCTTAGATTACGAAATTTTTAAAAATCATCATTTACTCTTTGCAGCTAACTACTCTAATATTGAAGATGGTATTTTTAAATCCGGAGAGTGGTTTACATCGCCAAATTATAGTGGTTATGCTTTAGGGTATTCTTTAGAGACTTTTCTTGGACCTTTGGAAGGTAAATACACGTATTCACCAGATACTGGTAATGGCTATTGGTTTTTTAATTTAGGGTTTTGGTTTTGACAAAATATTATTTCTTAAAAAAGACACCTTTTCCTTTAAAAAACACATTATTTACAAAATTATCTATAACCATAGATAGCATTAAATCACCACTATTAACACTATTTGTTATACCATCTTCTAAAGGACCACAACCTCTAAGGTAAACAGTGTAATCTATATAAGTGTTTTCAATCAACTTAAAATTTGAAAATAGTTTTGTGTTTAGTTCCTCAGAATTAAGTTTGAAATTAGTCTGATTTATATCTGAAAATGAGAAAGGGTCATCATTTTTGAAAGCGGTATTTACCGAATCTAACTTAAATTCAAATACTATTTTAGATTCTAATTTTATAGTAGAAAAGGAATATTTTTTTTCATCTAAATTTTGAGAATAGATAAACGGAATTGTAATGACGCCGCAAACAAAATATATTATAAATTTCATATTTAATTCTTTTTAAAACGAATTTGATTTATTTTCGAATAATCTGTGATATTTTCAATATATGGCATATCCATTGAAAGGATTATAGTTTTAATCCCTATTTCTTCAAGTTTACCTTTATGTTTAATAGATATCGTGCCTAACTTTTTTAAGTGCACAGAAAATAAAAAAATTGCAAATAACTTCTTATTTTTCATCAATGTAAGGTACAATATATTTATAAAATGAGTCTTCAACAACCTTAGAATAAGACCCTCCTACTAATTTAACTTTACCATTTATGTAAACGTCATTATCAACATCAAGTGTGGTAAAATCAGATGGGTTATGATTTGGTGAAATAACAATATCTTAGTGAAAGTAAAAGGTAATTTCATTTTTTTAGGTTGATAATTGATGATTGAAAATGTGATATGGTTTTTAATAAAACTTGTTTCAGAATCTCACTTAAAATTTTCTGACACATCGAGCATTAACGAATTCAAAAGGTATTTTGAATGAAGTTACATTACGAAGTAGAAGTAATCCGAAATCTCTTAACTTACAACTTACAACTTATAACTCAATTTAAACATCACAATTCTTGGTAAAATAAAAGTTCTGCTATCACTAATTATAAAAGCATTAAAGGAATTCTGTTGCTTAAACTCTACATCAAACAAGTTGGTAGCATTAATCTCAAATCCCCAAGGACTATCTTCTTTCTGGTAGAATAGAGAAGCATTTGCAGTGTCAAATGTATTAGTTATACCTTGGTTTTTATTGTTGTATTTATCAAACGTATAATCTGCTTTAAAGATAAAGTCCTTTAAAAAATCGTATTCGAGAATTGCTTCAAATCGATCATTTTCAAATTTATTGGTATTACCCGAAGCTTTATAGTTACTATAGTCTTTGGTGTAGTTGATTTCTATATTTGGGTGATTTTTAAACGACGTTTCAATACCAGCCGTTGATGAAACCGATTTTGAAATATTTAGATTAACATCATCATTCAATAACTGAAAGAAATCATTATAACTAAAACGAGAGCTCAAATTATAGCGGATTTTATTTATTTTTTTTGAAACGCGTCCGCTAACTGTCCAATTTTGCTCAGGCTGATCGAACATAATTGTAGTATTAAAGGATTCTATGCCATTAAGCTCAGAAACTGTCTTAATCGTTTTAGTACGTTTATTAAAACTGGTGTTAAGATTAAAATTGAGGTTTCTAAATAAACTAAACTTATAATAGCTCAAAGTAGCTGTATGGTACAATTGATTCTCCAATTGATTATTTCCTCTAAATACACTATTAAAGTTAGACAGAATAAAATTATTAGCCAATTGGTTAATCCCTGGAAAGCGTGCATTAAATCGGTAACGAAAATTCAACTTTTCACTATTATTAAATTCTACTTTGGTTGTAAATTGTGGTAAAAACAGATTTTTAGAAAATGTTTCAGAAGCTTCAAATTGTTGTGTACGCCACAAATACCCATGATAAAAAACACCTGGTTTAAAAGTAGCAATGCCAATTTGAAATTTATATTCTAATCCCAAATACGTATCTACAAAACTATAACCAAAATCATTACCAAACTCCGCCGAACTAAAGTTGTTTACGCTTCCATCACTGAGCAGCTGAACATCTTCATTAAAGAAATCATTAAAAGAAGTGTTGATACCTAAACTTGTATAAATGTGGTTAAAGTTATTAAGTACCCAATAATCTTTTACAATGGCATTAAAATTATGCGACCTTGATTTTTTGGTCTGTAGAATATTAAAAACAGTATCATCTTCTAAAGGAATTAAACCTTGTAAGATCTGTTGGTTGGTTAACCATTCTGTTATCGGTTTATCATTCTGAAAATTATACGTCGCTTCCAAGGTTGCCGTGTGCGCTTTAGAGAGTTTACGGCTATAATTAATATTCTGTTTTAAGTTAAGCGAGGTAACATCAGTTAAGGTGTTAATGGTATTATTTCTATTTGGGCTTAGTGTGTTTAGTAAACCGTTACTGTCATTATTTGTCACTTTTACAAACGTATTGTAGGCAAAATTCTCTTTAAAACTTGGGTCGTAATCTATGGTAATCTTGCCAATGGTAAAAAAGTTGTTAAGACTATTAGTAACGGTTCTATCTTCCGTAAAGGGTTCTGCAATATTTTGGTACGCATTTATGGTATTACTTGCTGTTTCTGTTTTAGAGTTAGATGTAATTAAATAGCCACTAATGTCTGTGCTATTAGAAACCGATTGCCTAATGTTTAAGGCACCAAACTGGTTAATATTATCTTTAAAATTTTGATTGTTGAGGTACTTTGCAAAATCACTGTTAAACAAACTAAAATAACTACCAGCATCATCTAGCAGTTTCCCAAAACCACCCTCAAACTCTAAATAATCATTAAAACTAAAGCTTTTAATGCCTTGGTTGTTAAGGTCACCAATAAAATTAATATTAGTTTTTGGGCTGTAATAAAACAGATTAGGATGCAAGAGATAACGATTCTTAGCACCTCCACCAACTTCTACATCACCAAAAACAAACTTCTTTTTGTCTTCTTTTAATAAGATGTTCATTGCCATATCCTCAGAGTCTTGCAAACCTTTTAGCATGGCAACATCATTATAATTATCTAAAATCTCAACTTTATCCACAGCATCAGCTGGTATATTGTTTACAGCGAGTTTACTGTTGCCAGTAAAAAAGGTTTTGTTTTCTACGAGGACTTTGGTTACTTTTTTGCCTTGCACAGTTACGTTGCCTTCTCTATCTACTTCTACACCTGGTAGTTTTTTTAAGGCATCTCTAAGTTTACGTTCTTCTCCGGTCACAAACTTACTTACATCATAAGTAATGGTGTCTTTTTTTACGGTAATTGGTGGTGTATATTTAATGTTAACTTCATCTAATTGGTCTGGGTTTTCTTTGAGTATAAAGTTTTTAATGAAATTTTGGTCTGTAGTGGTTACGTTAAGCGTTTGTGGTTTATAGCCCAAGTAGCTAACCGTAAGCTCGTAGGTTTGGTTTTTTACTAAACCTAGTTTATAACTGCCGTCTTTTTCTGTAATTGCAAATTTTACGTCTTGGTCGTCGGCTTTTGGAATCGCTAAAATATTAGCATAAGATAAAGGATTTTGTATGGTGTCTGTTACTTTACCAGCAACAATTATATTCTGGGAAAAAGAAGAAAATCCTACTAGAAGTACTAGGATTGTTAAAATATATTTGTAATAAAACTGCTTTAGCAAAGTTATCAGTATCAATTTTTTCTATTTGTGTATTGTTTTGAAACTATACGATTAAATTCGTCTTCAGAAATTTTTTTTCCTTTTTCGGAAAAGCTAATATTAATATCCTCCTCGTTAAAGAATTCTATTTTTTTCAAAGAAGTTATGGTGCCATTATTATTTAACTGAAGAATTAAACCCGGTAATCCTCCATAACCATCGGGTCCATAGGGTAATGAGATTTCTGGTGCGTACCACGCTGTAATTTCTAATTTGTGTTTCCCTTCAGAGTTTTCAATAATACGTGTGGTTGTAGCTTTGTAACATAAATAGTTATCAATTTTTAATGTGTCCTTTGATAAAATCCAATTAATATCATTCTTTTCAATCAAAAAGGTGCTGCCCGAAAGTTCTTTTTTGTGAATAATGCTTTTACTTATTGGATTAAAATAAACTTCTCCATAAAATTCAGAAATTCCTTTGACAAAAGCTTCAACTATTGGGTTGTCATTAATAGATAAAGCCTTGACTTCTTTATAAATGGCTTCTGTATTATTAAATGTTAATTGGTATTCACGATTTTTTAAGCTCTTTATTGCCTCTTTCAGATGCTTATTATTGATGCTATCAGTGCTTGAAGACAATTGTTTTTTGTAATAAGCATTACCAACTTGAGCATATATAGAAGTTGTAAATAAAAAAAACATCAAAAAAACAAAGTTTCTCATTATCTAATTTTAAATAGAAGTTGCATAAGGTAATATTACCTTATGCAACTAATTACTGACCTCTATAATTTGGTTTAATTTTTATTAATTAGAGTTTGGTATAAAATATCATCAAATTCTTTTTTTGATACTTTTTTACCTTTTGTTGGGCTTAATATGGTTTTGTCACTTTCTAAGTTAATAGATTTCGCAACAAAATAATAAGACCCTTTGGATGCTTCTAAAACCAATCCAGGTAAACCAAAATATTCAGCTGGACCAAATAAACCAGGAAATTTTGGTGAATACCATGCCGTTACAGTATGTGTTAGTGTCTGTTTTGTCATTGGATTGTATTCCTTAATAGTACCAATTGCCTTTAAACAAGTATAACCAAGAATTTTTTTCTTTTCTTTACTTAAATTCCATTCATATCTAAAAGAGTCTTTATCAATTACAAATAATTGGCCAAAAATATCTACTTGGTGTAAACTAATGTTTTTTTGATTATCAACAAAAAAAACACCCATTCCACCCCCTTTTCCAATAAATTGTTTGTTACGATTGGCTTCATTTGTCATTTTTTCAATGTATTCGAACCTTGATTTTGACTTATCAAAAAGTAGACTATATTCTATATCAGAAATAATTTTAACAACTTCATCTTTTGGGTTTTTATAAGCCTTCGAATAAATAACTTCAATTGTTGACTTAGTGCTAACATGAGTTATAATTAAAAAAATAGTTGTTAAAATTATTAGATTTTTCATTATAAAAAAATTAAGTTTAAATATTTTATAGGTAACCACCTACAACTACGGTGTCACCAAAGCTGCCAGAGCCACCAGCTGATTCGCACATTTCGTAATATTCACCGAAAGCAAATGCCCATTGTAACCAGGATAGTGATTCGCCAGTCGCTATGACTTCTTCCTGAACAGCTTGTAGCGCCCATTTGTTACATTCATGACTTATAATTTTTGTAATATCCCCTGACACTTCTTTAGCATTTAAAGAACTACTCATAAACAAAACCACAGCCATAAGGCTAAAAATTTTATTCTTCATAATTTAAGATTTTAAACCTATACTATTACATAGGTTGATTAATAAATAATTTCTCCCTAAAAATTAGGGAATGGAAGTCTTTAATTATGGAAGTCATGGAAGTCTTTTTTTGCTTCATAACAACGTTATGAAACTTGGAAGTCATTTTTTGTGGAAGTCTTTTTTGCGTTATTAATTTTTAATTTTACGGGATAAAATAAAAAAGCTTGCGCAAGCTAGATACTTAAGCATTTTTGTTATCCACATCACTAAGACTGACTTCCAGGCCGTCAAAGAAATGCTTTTAACTCTGTAAATCTAAAAAAAAAAAAACGGAAGCCAACTAATAAAAAGTAAGAATTTTTTTATTTTTTTCAATTACGGAAAAACCGTAATTATTTGATATACAAAAATTAAACTTTAACGTTTTTACGTTTGGAGTTTAACAAAAGTTTTTTAAAGAGGTGAGTTTTAGTGTTGTTTTTGATAAAACTTGTTTTGTCTTGCTAAGTTTGCTTGTGCTAAATTTTCACATATTTGTAATACTATAGATAGCATTCTGGCAAAACATAAAACTTCACCTTCATCTCCTAATTAAAAGGAACCATCCATAACTAAAAATATCGATTGAACCTATGACGTTTAAACAGATGCACCAATTGTCATTAATTCAAAATAAAATCGTCCATATGAATCCAGAATAAACACGTATTTTTTGTACCTTTAATGAGAATTATTTATGCGCTTCAACGTATAAACAGATCAACCCTTAAACAATAAAATAAATGCCATTTTATCATAAACTAGGAAAAATTCCACCTAAACGTCACACACAATTTCGTAAAAAAGACGGAAGCCTTTATTACGAACAATTATTTGGTACAGTTGGTTTCGACGGAATGTCAACCAATTCGTATCACGAGCAAAGACCTACACAAGTCAAAGAAATTAGAAAACAATATTCAGTAAGTCCAAAAGTTTCTAAAGCCAACAACATTCAATCGTATAGATTAAGAGGGTTTCAAGTAGCGCCTCAAGACGATTTTTTAGAAAGTAGAAAAATTGTTTTAACAAATTCTGATTGTCATATTGCATTGGCAGCACCAAGAAAATCTACCACAGATTATTTTTATAAAAACACAGATTCTGATGAAATGATTTTCATCCATAAAGGAACAGGGAAATTAAGAACTATTTATGGTAATTTAGATTTTAAATATGGGGATTATCTAATCATTCCTCGTGGAATTATTTATAAAATAGATTTCGATACAGAAGACAATAGGTTGTTTATTGTAGAATCTCATTCACCAATTTACACACCAAAACAATACAGAAATTGGTTCGGACAATTATTAGAACATTCACCTTATTGTGAACGTGATATTCGTCGCCCATTTGAATTAGAAACCAATAATGAAAATGGGGATTTTATTATCAAAGTAAAAAAGAAAGATGAAATTTTTGAAATGGTCTATGCTTCTCATCCTTTTGATGTAGTTGGTTATGATGGGTTTAATTATCCGTACGCATTATCAATTCACGATTTTGAGCCCATTACTGGTCGTATTCATTTACCACCACCAATTCATCAAACATTCGAAACCAATACATTTGTAATTTGTTCGTTTGTACCTCGTTTGTACGATTATCATCCTGATGCAATTCCGGCTCCATATAACCATAGTAATATAGATGCAGATGAAGTATTGTATTATGTTGATGGCGATTTTATGAGCCGTAATGATATTGAGGCCGGACATATTTCGTTGCATCCAGCAGGTATTCCTCACGGTCCACATCCTGGAGCAGCTGAAAGAAGTATTGGTAAAAAAGAAACTGAAGAATTAGCCGTTATGGTAGATACATTTAAGCCATTAAAAGTCACTGAAGAGGCCTTAAAAATAGCTGATGAAGATTATTTTAAATCTTGGCTAGAATAAAAAGGATTAAAGAGGTAAAGAAGAGGAAAGAGATTTTAATGGAGAAAAAAACTAAGACATAAATTATAAAAATCTCAAGATTTGGAAGTTAGGAATTGAAATTGTAGATGGTGTATTCGAAATAATAAGTCAGTTTCCTAAAGAAGAGAAGTTTGGTTTGTATTCACAACTAAGCAGATGTTCTATTTCAATTCCAAGTAATATTGCAGAAGGTTCGTCGAGAACAGATAAGTCATTTTCTTATTTTATTGATATTGCTCTTGGTTCATCTTTCTAATTAGAAACAAAATTAATAATAGCCTCAAAGAGGAAATATATTTAAAAAGAACAATTAAATAATCTAGAAGAAAAAATAGTAGAGTTTCAAAAGATGACAATGGGTTTTCAAAATAAGCTGTAAGAGTCTTTTCTCTCTTTTCTAATTTCTCGATTCTAAATAAATTATTATGGCAAAAGAAGTAAAAAATGTAAACTACGGTTTAGAAAAAATATTTGAAGGAGCGCAAGATTTTCTTCCGCTTTTGGGAACAGATTATGTTGAGTTTTATGTAGGTAATGCAAAGCAATCGGCTCATTTTTATAAAACAGCATTTGGGTTTCAATCCTTTGCTTATAAAGGCCTTGAGACAGGATCTAGAGATTCGGTTAGCTATGTACTAAAGCAAGATAAGATAAGATTAGTGCTAACAACTCCGCTAAATAGTAAATCACCAATCAATAAACACATCGTAAAGCATGGAGATGGAGTTAAAGTCGTAGCACTTTGGGTTGAAGATGCTCGCAAGTCTTACGAAGAGACTACAAAAAGAGGAGCAAAATCTTATATGGAACCTGTTGTAGAAAAAGATGAATTTGGTGAAGTTGTTAGAGCCGGAATTTATACCTACGGAGAAACTGTGCACATGTTTGTAGAACGAAAAAACTACAATGGAGCTTTTATGCCTGGATATGTGGAATGGAAAAGTGATTACAATCCAGAGCCAGTTGGTTTAAAATATATAGATCATATGGTAGGTAATGTAGGTTGGGGACAAATGAATATTTGGGTAAAGTGGTACGAAGACGTGATGGGTTTTGTTAACTTTCTTTCGTTTGATGATAAGCAGATTCATACAGAATATTCAGCTTTAATGAGTAAAGTGATGAGTAACGGAAACGGTAGAATAAAATTTCCAATAAATGAACCTGCAAAAGCTGCTAAAAAATCTCAGATTGAAGAATACTTGGATTTTTATGAAGACTCTGGTGTGCAGCATATTGCTGTAGCAACCGATGATGTTATAAAAACAGTTGCTCAGTTAAAAGCAAGAGGTGTGGAATTTTTACCACCACCACCACAAGCATATTATGATGATATTCCTAGACGATTAGGCGTGCACATGGATATGATGAAAGAAGATATTAAAGAACTTCAAAAGCTGTCAATTCTTGTTGATGCAGATGAAGAAGGTTATTTATTACAAATTTTCACGAAACCAGTTGAAGATAGACCAACATTGTTTTTCGAGATTATACAACGTATGGGAGCACAAGGATTTGGAGCTGGTAATTTTAAAGCATTGTTCGAGTCTATTGAGCGAGAACAAGCCAAAAGAGGAACTCTTTAAAAAAGTAAAAGCGCGTTTAGCTCCCTACAGCTAAACGCGCTAATAAAAAAACCAACTCTTAATTTTCAATAGCATAAAATAATCGACTAACTACTTTCTATGCATTTTGGGTTGCTCTATCCTAAACATCGGTCAATTATAGAAATGTGAGCATTAAACGAAAAAATAGTAAAATTAACCAAGGTTTTTGGATTATATTTCAATGAGGTAATTTATTTAAACTTTTCTTTATTGAAGCTAAAATATCAATTTTTCAGCCAAGAAATAAGGGGTTAAATAAGTTCTTACTACATTTGGAATAGTAATTGTATTTAAGATAATTGTAACACAATAAATGCGTTACATTATTTACATTTACAAACTAGAGATTATGAAGCATTTATTTACCATAGTATTACTTCTTGTAGGATTAAAAGCTCCAAGTGTACAAAAGCAATCTGCATTCCAGAAAGGTGAGTGGTTTAAGTTCGAAATGAGTTATAGTGGCTTTATAAAAGCTGGGAATGCTACATTATCGTTAAGCGAAACAAATTTAAACGGAATTTCGGTCTATCATGTTGTTGGTAAAGGCTGGACGACGGGCTTAATAAAAGCGATGTTTAAAGTTAAAGATCGGTACGAAAGTTTTTTTGATAAAGAAACAGGAGTACCTTATAAATTTATTAGAAAAATAGATGAAGGTGGTCACACAAAGGATGTTGAGATAAAGTTTGACCATAAAAATAAAATTGCAAAGGTTAATAATAAAAAACATAAAAAAGTAAAGACCATAACTACAGAACAAGATGTGCAAGACATGGTTTCTATGTATTATTTTTTAAGAAATAATATAGATATAACATCTTTAAAACAAGGTGATGAAATAAAAACCAATATGTTTTTTGATGAAGAAAACTATGGTTTTAAACTTAAGTATTTAGGCAGAGAAACTATAAAAGTAGATATTAACGGATCTAATGTGAAAGTTAAAACTTTAAAATTTAGACCTTATGTTATGGCTGGGCGTGTATTTAAAGAAGAAGAAAGTTTAACGCTATGGGTAAGTGCAGATAAAAATAAAATTCCACTAAAAATAAAAGCCGATTTAGCTGTAGGATCTCTCCGTGCCGACCTAATAGCTTTCAAAGGTTTAAAACATTCCTTTAAAATAGAATTCTAATTAATTTATGTCAGATCAACCTAATTACAACGAGATTTTAAAAGCACTTCAAGAGAAGTACACAGAAATAGACCAAGATACAGAAGACCATTTATACGGTCTGCTTTACAGTAAACCGATTACATATTGGGACTATATTCAAACCGATGCTTTATTGAATCTTCAAACTCAACGAACAACACTTCCAGATGAGATGGTATTTATAGCCTACCATCAAATTAACGAACTTATTTTTAAAATGATACTTTGGGAAATTTCTCAAGTTGCAGAAAAAGAAAATCTAGATGTTACTTTTTTTGAAAGTAAATTAATGCGTGTCAGTCGTTACTTCGATATGCTAACAACTTCTTTCGATATTATGAGAGAAGGCATGGATGTTGAGCAGTACATGAAATTTAGATATACACTTACACCTGCTAGTGGATTTCAGAGTGCACAATACAGGTTTATTGAGTTCTCCTCAACAGAATTAATTAACCTTATCGATTATAGATTTAGAAAAGATATAGATAGAGAGACACCTTTTACGCATGCCTTTGAGCACTTGTATTGGCAAGCAGCAGGAAAAGATTATAAAACAGGAAAAAAATCTACGCTTTTAGTTAATTTTGAAAAACGTTATAAAGATGAGTTTTTAAGGTTTATGGAAACCTATAATACAAAAAATCTTTGGACTCGTTTTAGAGAGTTACCAATAAAAGATCAACAAGATACAGGTTTGGTAAAAGCGATGCGTCATTATGATTATACGGTTAATGTAACTTGGGTTATGGCACACTATAATGCTGCTAAACACTACATTGAAAGTGGTACAGGTGATGGTGAAGCAACTGGCGGAAGTGACTGGAAAAAGTACATGCATCCTAAGTACCAAAAACGTATTTTCTTTCCAGATTTATGGACAGAAGAGGAATTAGAAAATTGGGGAAATAATTTATAATTAGCTTAATTAATGCAGTTAAAACGATTAGTAGCAATAGCAGTAATTGTAATAAGTATTTATGCTTGTAAAGAAGACAATTCCGCCGAAGAAGAACACAATAAAGAACTTGCCGAAATAGTTGAACAAGAAAAAATCATTGAATTTGGTTTTAATATTAATAACTATATTGTAAAGCGCGACACCATTAAAAAAGGCGATAGTTTTGGCGAAATATTAGAGCGCAACAATATTGGTTATTCGCAGATTTATAATATTGTAGAAAAAGCAAAAGATACATTCGACATAAGAAAACTTCATCCTGGGAAACCTTATACACTACTGTTTTCAAAAGAATCTCTATACGATAGCCTTCCAAGTCCCAACACTTTTATTTACCAACCAGATAAAGAAAATTACGTCGTTATAAATTTTAAGGATTCTATACATGCTTACACTAATAGAAAACCCATAACTTATGTTGAGAAAACTGCAACAGGTATTATACAAAGCAGTATTTCTAAAACATTAGAAGATAAAGGTTTAAGTCAAAAATTAGCCTATAAAATGGCGGATGATATTTATGCTTGGACCATTGATTTTAGAAGATTACAAAAAGGGGATAGATTCAAGGTCATTTATACAGATAAATATATCGATGATTCTATTTATGCAGGAGTACATAATGTGAAAGCGGCTTATTTTGAGCATAATGGAGATTCATTATATGCTTTTGAATTTGAAACCGATTCAATAAAAGGTATAATAGATTATTTCAATGAGGATGCTAAAAATTTACGACGCGCCTTCTTAAAAGCACCAGTGCAGTTTAGTAGAATATCATCCCGCTATAATTTAAAGCGACGTATTGCCGTTTATGGTTATAAAGTCCGCCCACATAAAGGAACAGACTTCGCTGCACCAATTGGAACACCAATTATGGCAACAGCAAACGGAACAGTGATTGAATCTACTAGAAGAGGTGGAAATGGTAAATATGTTAAGATAAGGCATAATGATACCTACACTACACAATATCTACATATGAGTAAACGCCTGGTTAAGAAAGGCCAGTTTGTTAAGCAAGGAGATGTTATTGGCAAGGTTGGTATGACAGGTAATACAGGTGGTCCACACGTTTGTTATCGTTTCTGGAAAAACGGAAACCAAGTAGATCCTTTTAGGCAGAAATTACCTGAGGCTAAACCAATTTCAGACAGTCTAAAAGTAAAATTCTTAGATTATATAAAACCCATAAAACAACGATTAGATAACATCTTTTTCTTAGAAGTAGAACTAATCGAAACTGAAAACACAATAACAGAAGACCCAATTTTATAATTAAAATAATGGCATTAAGAGCAATCAATCCTACAACCACAGATTCTTGGAAAAAATTACAGTCACATTTCGAATCTATAAAATCGAAACATTTAAAGGATGTATTTAATATAGATGCAGAAAGAGCAAATGATTTAAAGATAAAGTGGGATGATTTTTATGTAGATTTTTCTAAAAACAGAATCACCAAAGAAACTTTAGAACTGTTATTTGGATTAGCTAATGAAGTCCATTTAAAAGATGCCATTTCAAAATATTTTAAAGGAGATATTATTAACGAGACAGAAGGAAGGGCTGTTTTACATACAGCCTTAAGAGCACCAAAAGAAGAAAAAATTTATGTAGATGGTGAGAATGTTATTCCAGAAATACATGAGGTAAAACAAAAAATAGAAGAATTTACAAATTTGGTAGTCAGTGGCAATCATAGCGGATTTACTGGTAAAGCGATAACAGATGTTGTAAATATTGGTATTGGTGGTTCGGATCTTGGACCTGCAATGGTAGTAGATTCATTACAATACTATAAGAATCATTTAAAGACCCACTTTGTAAGTAATGTTGATGGCGATCATTATAATGAAGTTATTAAAACCTTAAATCCAGAAACGACACTTTTTGTTATTGTTTCTAAAACTTTTACAACTCAAGAAACCTTATCTAATGCCAATTCTATAAGAGCTTGGTTTTTAAAATCACAACCACAAGAAGCCGTTTCTAAGCATTTCGTAGCAGTTTCAACTAATATAGAAAGTGTGAAGACTTTTGGTATCAATGAAGCTAATATTTTCCCAATGAAAGACTGGGTTGGTGGTCGTTTTTCATTGTGGAGTGCCGTTGGGTTATCTATAAGTTTGGCTTTGGGCTACAAAAATTTTGAGAGTCTTTTAGAAGGAGCTCATAAAATGGATATACATTTTAAAACTGCGGATTTCGAAGATAATATCCCTGTTATTTCGGCACTATTAACGGTTTGGTATAACAATTTTTTTAATGCCAATAGTGAAGTCATTATTCCTTACACACAATACTTAAATCAGTTTGCGACATACCTTCAACAAGGTATTATGGAAAGTAATGGAAAAAGTGTAGATAGAGACGGCAACAAAGTTAATTATGAAACCGGAACGCTGATTTGGGGAGAACCAGGCACAAATTCGCAACATGCCTTTTTTCAATTGATTCATCAAGGAACTAAACTCATTCCTGCAGATTTCATAGGTTATATAGAATCATTATATGGCAATAAAGATCATCAAGATAAATTGATGTCTAATTATTTTGCGCAAACCGAAGCCTTAATGAATGGTAAAACAGAAGAAGAAGTTTTATTAGAACTAAACAATCAATCACTTTCTGAAGAGGAAATAAAAAAGCTTTTGCCTTTCAAAGTATTTGATGGTAATAAGCCAACAACATCGTTTTTAATTAAAAAGTTATCACCAGAAAGTTTAGGGAAGTTAATTGCTATGTACGAGCACAAAATCTTTGTGCAAGGTATTATTTGGAATATATATAGTTACGATCAATTCGGTGTTGAACTTGGTAAACAATTAGCTAAGTCTATATTAAATGAGTTAAACGAAGACGTTACTCCTTCTAGCCACGATGCATCTACTCAAAATTTAGTGGCTTTTTATAAGAAGAATTGTTAAAATTTGTTAAAAAGTTTTAATAAATTAATTATACACGCATAGTATTTAACGATTCTATAATTATCTTAGCGTCGCTTAATTGTTAATATTTTCTTAATATTTCAACTATAGTTTTGCGTAATTTTGCGCTAATTAAAAACCAATTAACTTAAATTTTATATGAAAAAATTTAACCAATTTTTATGTATTGTTGTTGTAACATTGTTCACAACATTTGCATATGCTCAAAGCACTATCAAAGGTAAGATTATTGATAGTGACATGAATTCGCCGCTTCCTGGAGCTAATATAATAGTAAAAGGAACATCTAACGGTGCAACCACAAATTTCGATGGTGATTTTACCCTTACTGCAAAATCAAATTCTGGTGAAATTGTAATTTCTTACGTAGGCTACGTTAGCCAAACTATCGCTTTTAGTGGAGATACCGATTTAGGCACAATTACATTAATGTCTAGCAATGTTGGCTTAGATGAAATTATGATTGTAGCATCTATAGCTGTTGATAGAAAGACACCTGTAGCTGTATCTACTGTTAGAGCAGCGGATATTCAATTAAAATTAGGGACTCAAGAGTTTCCTGAAATATTAAAATCGACACCTGGTGTATATGCTACTAAATCTGGTGGTGGTTTTGGTGATGGACGTATTAACTTACGTGGATTTAATTCTGAGAACGTTGCTGTTTTAATTAATGGCGTGCCAGTTAACGACATGGAAAATGGGCGTGTGTTTTGGAGTAACTGGGCAGGATTAGGTGATGTAACAAGTTCTATGCAAGTACAAAGGGGTTTAGGTGCAGCGAGAGTTGCAGTGCCTTCTGTCGGTGGAACCATCAATATCTTAACTAAAACTACGGATATGGAAGAAGGTGGTAACATTAAAACTACTTTAGCTAATGATGGTTATAATAAATTTGGTGTAACATATTCTACTGGTTTAATGGATAGTGGTTATGCTGCTACTGTCTCTGTTGCAAAAACTGATGGTGATGGTTATGTTAGAGGAACTCAGTTTAACTCAGTGTCTTACTTTCTTAACGTTTCAAAAGAAATAAATGACCAACACAAAATATCATTTACAGCTTTCGGTGCAAAACAACGTCATGGACAAAGACAAAACAGACAGTTAATTGAGACCTATAGAAAAAGTGAAGATGGAATTAAGTACAATTCTGATTGGGGCTATAAAAATGGTCAGGTTACATCTATTGAAGATAACTTTTACAACAAACCACAAATATCTTTAAATCACTATTGGGATCTTAATGATAATACGAGCATCTCTACAGCAGCATACGTATCGTTTGGCTCTGGAGGTGGAGGTGGTACTCTTGGAAGTGATTCTGAAGCACCGGGATTTGAAGGTGATGCTAGATTTAAATTTCAAGATTCAGAATATCGCATAGGAGAATTTGGGCCTTTAGATTTCGATCGTATTGTTGATGAAAATATTGCTAATGGAGCAAATGGTTCTAGTGCAGCATTAAGAGCATCTCGTAATAATCATAATTGGTACGGCGTTTTATCTACTTTGAAAACAAATCTATCTGATGACTTAGTGCTTTTAGCAGGTCTAGATTACAGAAATTATACAGGAATTCACTATAGAGAAGTAACCGATTTATTAGGCGGACAATTCATTATTAATGAAGATAACGTAAACAACCCAACAGGTGTTGCTAGAGTTGGAGATAAAGTATCATACGCTAATGATGGTTTAGTAGGATGGTTAGGTGCTTTTACACAATTAGAGTACGATGTTAATGAAAATGTCAATACATTCATTTCATTAAATGCTTCAAATACGTCTTACAAGAGAAAAGATTATTTTAACTATTTAGACGGTGATCCATTGCAAGAGACAGATCGTTATAATTTCTTTGGTTTTGGTGCAAAAGGTGGTGCTAATTACAGAATAACAAATAATCAAAATGTGTTTGTTAATTTAGGGTATTTTGAAAAAGCAGCAGATTTTGATGCAGTTTTCCCTAACTTTAACAATGAAGATATTAATGCAGATGCAGAAAACCAAAAGATTTTAAGTTTTGAATTAGGTTATGGGTTTAGAGGAGAGAAATTTTCTGCAAATGTAAACTTATACAGAACATCTTGGAGAGATAGAACTGAAACCGTACCTTTTCAACTGAGCGCAGACGAAACAGGATTTGCTAACATCCTAGGTGTAAATGCGCTTCACCAAGGTATAGAAATTGATTTTGTTTATAAAGCAACGGATAAATTAGACATTACTGGTATGGCATCTTTGGGTGATTGGAGATGGGAAGATGATGTTACAGATGTTCAAATTTTAAATGAAGAACAAGAAGTAGTAGATACAGTAAATTTATTTATTGGTGATACACCTGTTGGTGATGCGGCTCAAACTACATTAGCATTAGGTGCTAATTATAGATTTGGGGTAAATACAAGATTTACTGTTGATTATAATTACTTCGATCGTTTGTACGCAGATTTCAATCCTAGTGATAGAGGGGTTGAAGGAGCACCAGATCCTTGGGAGGTGCCAGCTTATGGAGTTTTTGATACTGCGATTTCTCACGGTTTTCCGTTTGGTAAATTCAAAGCATATTTAACTGCAAGAATGAATAATGTATTTAACACAAAATATATTGCGGATGCTTTAGACGGAACAGGATCAAATGCTGAAACTGCATTGGTTTATTACGGTTTTGGTAGAACGTTTAGTGTAGGAGCAACTCTTAAATTTTAAAAAATTAGAAAAATGAAAAAAATATTAATTTTATTAGCGTTTATAGGGATGGCCTTTACTGGTTGTAATCCTGTAGAAGATATCAATAATGATATAGACAGTGAGGTAGTCGTTGGTATAGAAGAATTTACAATGACTACAGAAGATTATGAAAACATAGTAGAGCAAGGTGAAGATGACGATCCTGATTACTATGAAACTTTTGAAGCATTTAGCGATGTTGATGATGCAAAAGCAATGTTACCAGGTTTTTTAAGTAATAGATACCCGTTTTGGGGAGAAGGTTCTTCGGTAGCAGTAAATTTCAATTTATTTGATGGTAATCCTGAGAACGCAAGTGATTTTACGAATTCAGATGTTTATGAATTATCAAATGCAGATTATGCATCTACAGGTAGTGATGCCTTTGGTTTCTATCCAGATGTAGATGCTTCGGATGAGATTCCTGCTGTATTAGATGCTCAAATTGCTAGTCCAACTGATGGACAATTAGTATTGGTTAAGTACGATCAGTATTTTGAAGTTCCAGAAATTGGTCTTGCTCCATTGTATAACGCTGAGTTTCCTGCAGATTATGATAGTTTTGAATTAGTTTCAGTCTCAGGGCCTGACGCGTTAGGATGGACGGTTGGAGCTGCTAACGTACAAGGTTCTGGTTTTTCTGGAGGCGCAGTAGCAACAGAAGAGTGGCTTATATCACCAGAAATTGATTTAACAGGTGAGTCTGATTTATTATTTCAAATCACTCAAGAAATTGATTTTTTAAATGATGAAGACTTGATTGATGTTATGGTCTCAACAGACTATACTACAGGTGGAGATGTAATGGCAGCTACATGGACTGCGTTTGCTTTTGATAAAACAATTTATGGCAGTTTAACAGCATCAGAAGATTTTGACTTTTCTGCTTATGATGGTCAACAAATACATATAGGTCTTAAATATAGCTCTACAGATTCAGATTCTCCAAGGTGGAGAGTACAATCATTGGCTGTTAAAGCGATTGGTATTTCTGGTGATACAAATGCAAAAGGCGAATACTTTGTATATGAAGATGGATCTTGGGAAGCTGCAGAAGATGTTCATTATTTAAGTGCTGCAGATTATGATTCTATGGGTGAAAATTCTGGTCAGCCTGGTCGTTTTGATAACTTTAGTAATTCTACTTCACCTTCAGATTATTTGCCACAATTTTTGAGTATTCAAAATCCATTTGCTCAAGAAGAGGATGAGATATTTATTGTGTATAGATTTTTCAGAGGTGGTGCGGTAGGCACAACAACTAGAGGTAATTTATATACATTTACTAATGGAGAATGGATACAGTCAACGACTTCATTAAAATTAGGTTATAAAAATGGTGTTTGGGTACCAGACAATACAATTAGATATACACTAAATTCTACTGATTATTCTTTAGTAGTAGATGAGTTAACAGGTATAGAAGGTTTTGAAGCTGCTGTTGATAACCTTGATAGTTTTGGTAATTTTAATAGAACAGGCCCTTGGACTGATGACATGATTGTTACAGCTCTAAATGTTGTTCTAGATAATTTAGATCCTAGTGCCGAAGAAGGTCAAAAGTATATTGTAACAATAGCAACATGGGCACCTGGTAATTCAACTGAAGATTTTGCACTTATAAAAGATACTGGTGAGTGGAGACTTCAAACAGACGAAGATTAACTACATCTGTAAAAGTATAAAAAAACCGCTGTTTAAAACAGCGGTTTTTTTTATTTATACTTCTTAAAAAACCTTTTAGGTTTTTGCATAAGAGTGGTGTGTGTTTTTATTTAAAGTTTTTAATTCTTCCACTCAATACTTTCCATAATACGCTTAATATCTTTTTTCAAGTATTCTGCTGCAGGATAAATAGAATCATAGTTTGGTTTAGTATAGAAATATAAAGAACCCCTTACAAAGTGATTAATGCTGTCTGTAACATAGAATTGAGACTGCGACGCTGCATCACCACCTATTTCGTATAACATTCCATATACTTTCTCTTCTTTATTTTCAAAAAAGTTACTAGAAATTTCATCTGCTTTAATAGTATGTTTTTGGGTTAAGTTTTGAGCATCACGCAAAAGGTTGTTTAAATTATCCTTTTCAACTTTTTTATAGGTGAGGTAAATAGTTGCTTTTAAGGAAGGGTATTTTACATCTATACCAATGGCGTCATTAGAAGTTTTAACTGAGCCTATTGATTCTGTGAGTTTATTTTTTTCAAAAGAAAATGGCAGAGGAATAGAAGCTTTTTCATACAACGCTTCAGGATATTCTAATCTTAAGTAGGCTTTAGGTTTAGGTAATGGATCATCTCCACAACCTAACACAAAGAAACTTAATAAGGGTAATACGATTCGTTTCATTCAGCTTTATTAAGTAATGTCAGTTTAATTTGTTTAATACGTTTTCGTTCTAAGGCTTCTATTGTAAAAACGTAATTTTTAAAATTTATTTTACTACCTATTCTAGGGAAGCCACCAGAAATTTCTAAAACAAAGCCAGCAAGAGTTTCTGCCTCACCTTTTCTTCTTTCAAAATTTCCCATATCTTTTTCAATACCAACTATTTTGTACACATCTTTTAAAGGTGTTTTACCTTCGAAACTATAATTGTTATCATCGATTTTTGTAAAAATTAAATCGTCGTCATCATACTCATCACTAATATCACCTACAATCTCTTCAATAATATCTTCTAAAGATACTAATCCTGAAGTGCCGCCATATTCATCAACAACAACAGCAAGGTGCACTTTCTTAACCTGAAATTCTACCATTAAGTCATCTAATTTTTTATTTTCAGGAACAAAAAAGGGTTCGCGTAAAAGGGACGTCCAATTGAATGTTTTCTTATTTAAATGAGGTAATAAATCTTTCACGTAAAGCACACCTTTTATAGTGTCTATATTTTCTTCATACACAGGTATTCTAGAATACTCATTGTCAATGATGTCTTTAATAATAGTTTCAAAAGGAGTATCAATATTTAATGCAAACAAATCCATTCGAGGTCGCATCACTTGTTTTGTGTCGGTATTTCCGAAAGAGACAATGCCTTGTAATAGTTTTTGCTCTTCTTGTGTTGTGTCTTCGTTGTTAGTGAGCTCTAAAGCTTGAGATAACTGATCTACACTAAGATTAGATCGTTGCTTGCCAAATCTATCTTGAATTTTTATGGTCACATATCGCATAGGTAAACTTAAGGGAGAAAAAAGCGCATCTAGTATATTTAGTGGTCTTGCCATAAACGACGAAAACTTAACACTATTTCTACTTGCATATATTTTTGGAATAATTTCACCAAATAATAAAATTAAAAACGTTGCAGAAACAACTTCGAGGAAAAAGCGAAAGATATCATTTGTAATACCACTAAAAAGCGTTTCACCAATATAGGCAAACAATAATACAACAGCGATATTAATAAAGTTATTGGCAACGAGAATGGTGGCCAATAATTTTTTAGGTCGCTCTAAAAGGGTCGCAAGGATTGTCATAGTAGCAGATTTATTCTCTATACCTTCATCAATATTAGATTTGGTTAATGAAAACAATGCGACTTCAGCACCAGAAATTAATGCGGAACAGACAAGTAAAACAATGAGTAAGACAATACTAGTAATAAATGAAGTATTGGTAATTAATAAATTTGAAATTAAAACCGTGGGTTCTGGATCCAAAATAAAAATAGATTAAATTATTTAGAATGGTAAATCATCCTTACCATCTGGCACTACACTATTAGGCGCAGATTGTTCTGGCTGAGTTGAGCTCTGAGGAGGATTAGCTTGTAGATTATTTTGCTGTTCGTTTTTATTAGTTAAAAACGTAAAATCCGAACATTGTATTTCTGTAGAATAACGTTCCATGCCTTTATCGTCAGTCCATTTTCTTGTTTTAATCCTACCTTCTATATAGACCTTATCACCCTTTGTAAGGTATTTTTCGCAGATTTCTGCAGCTTTGTTTCTTACAACTATATTGTGCCATTCTGTGTTAGATACGCGCTCGTTAGTTTGCTTATTTGTATAAGTTTCGTTTGTAGCCAGAGGAAAACGACCGACACAATTTTTGTCGTCGAAATAATGCATTTTCACCTCATCTCCTAAATGCCCAATTAGCATTACTTTATTTAACGTACCTGACATAATAATTTTGTTTTAGTCTGCAAAGTTACTGTTTTTGCAATCGCAACTTTAAAAGTAATAAAAAAATATGATTTCTATAAACTCTTAAAATTGAATTCATTTATAAAATCACTAATAAGGACAGGTGCTGGATATTTATTTAAAGTTGTAACAGATATAGATTCTTTAGGAAGTTGAGCGGTTTCTACAATCCAAAATTTAGTGTGCAGATGCTGATGCGAAAGCTTATGCACTTTATCAGTCTCGTTATATAATGAGTAATCGAACTCATTAGATACTAAAGCGGTGTTTTCTAAATTTAAAAGATGAAATTCATTCACGCTCAAGCTCTTTTTGGATTCAATCAAAGGAAATTGATATAGATTTTGCCAAATGCCTTTACCTACACGTTTTTCAAAAAGAACCTTTTTGTCCTTATCAACACAGACCAAAAAGTTGAAATATTTGGTTATAATTTTAGTTTTCTTCAACTTTATAGGAAGAACATTTACTAAATTTTTTTGAAGTGAGACACAACCATCTTTAAGAGGACAAGTTGTACAATCTGGATTTTTGGGTTTGCATTGTCTTGCGCCAAACTCCATTATTGCCTGATTATAAGTTGCAGGTTGTTGTTCATCTATTAAAGATGAAGCCAATGTTTTAAATTCTTTAATTCCGGCAGTTAAGTTTATAGGAGTATCAATACCATAATAACGTGCTAAGACTCTATATACATTACCATCAACAACAGCAGCAACTTCATTAAAAGCAATAGATGCTATAGCACTAGCTGTATAATCGCCAACACCTTTTAATTTGAGAAGCGCATTGTAGTTATTTGGAAAAACACCATTTAGGTCGTATGCTATATGTTTTGCAGTTGTATGTAAATTTCGCGCTCTAGAGTAATACCCAAGTCCTTGCCAAAGCTTTAAAATTTCTTCTTCTGATGCCCTTGCCAGATCAAAAACAGAAGGGTATTTTTTAACAAATGCATTATAATAAGGTAATCCTTGTTTAACTTGAGTTTGTTGTAAAATAATTTCTGAAAGCCAGATGTAATATGGATTTTCAGTACTTCTCCATGGTAATTCTCGTTTATGAATTGAATACCAGTTAATTAGTTTGTTTTTAAAATCCATTTGATTTTTAAATGATGTAGCAAAATTAAATCTTTATCACGTTAAATTTTAATTAATTACGCTTGAAATATTGAAATTAAATTACATATATTTGCATCCCTTAGAATTTATAGTAACCCTAAAACTAATAACAATGACAAAAGCTGATTTAGTAGCTAAAATATCTGACAAGTTAGGTATTGAAAAAGGAGATGTGCAAGCTACA
>TARA_R110002111_G_scaffold98648_3_pt1 | contig 26308 bp, 17 predicted proteins | sample TARA_R110002111 | Tara Oceans TARA_R110002111 (sample SAMEA4397363) | marine metagenome | biome: Polar Biome; feature: [ZZZ] marine water layer (ENVO:01000295); material: water (ENVO:00002006), including particulate matter (ENVO:01000060) such as... | depth 199 m | reverse complement strand
CAACAATTGGATATAGTTACTAACTATATCCACGTTATAGAGCTAAGATAGTAAATCTTTTATTTTCATGAACGATCTATTAGCTACATGGGTGTAAATTTCTGTGGTTTTGGTTGAACTATGTCCCAATAAAAGCTGAATATGTCTAATGTCGGTTCCGTTTTCTAATAGATGAGTCGCAAAACTATGTCTCAACATGTGCGGTGTGACTTTTTTGTTTATTCTAGCCTTTGCAGCTGTTGATGTAACCACTTTTAAAACGCTAGCAGCACTGTATTTACCTCCTTTTTGACCTTCAAAAAGATATGTTTTAGGACGATATTCCTTATAATATTGCTGTAAATCTTTTAATATACTCGGACTCAATATAGATATGCGATCTTTGTTTCCTTTTGCATTATTTATTTTTACAACCATTCTTTTGCTATCTATATCGGTAATTTTTAGGTTTAATAATTCACTTCTTCTAAGACCTGAAGAATAAAGTAGACCAATAATACATTTGTGTTTAATATTATTGGCATTGTTGATAACCATTATAATTTCTTCCTTAGATAAGACTTCTGGTAATTGTTTTTCTTTACGTGGTCTTTCTATGGCATAGAACCTATTGGGCATTCCTAGAACAATTTCGTAATAGAATTTTATACTATTTACACTCATATTCACATAGGAATTAGACTTGCCTTCTTGAATAAGTTTTTGTAAATAGGTTCTAACATCAACTTCATTTAAAGAGATCAGATTTGCATCATAATAATAGTTTATGAAAGCTTCAAAGTGTGAAACATAATTACGGACAGTGTTATCAGAGTATTTTTTAAGTTCAAGTTTTAATAAATAGTCTTCGGGACAAAATTTATAATTATCCCTATAATTTCTATTTCTATATCGCTCCAAATTAAGTTGAGGATTATCGGCATTTATAATTTTATCAGAAAAGAAATAGTTGCCGTTAACCCAAGCTATGCCGTAAAAAGTTTTAAATATTAAGTCCAAATTACTTTTGTTGTTTGGTAAATAATGCATTTCAAATTCTCTACTCCAAGAAATGTTTGGAAGTGCATCTACAAGCAATTGAAGAACTTTGCTTGAACTAAATTGAAGTCCAATACATTTCTTTTGGTCAATAAGTAAATGCTTTAACGTTATGTTTTTTGTTGAATCCATTAGTTTTTTGTAGTTAAAATACAGATTATAAATTAATTAGGTGTGTATTATTCGAATAGTATACATATAAAGTTCAACTAATTCAAAAATCATGAAATTTTACAAAAAATGATTATTCTATAATGAAGAATTAATTGGAAGAATTGATGAGATGTTTTGTAATTCTGAATACAAAAGTTAATTACAGTACAAGAAATCGAAATAGCGACTTCAAAAATTTTATAATAAAGTTGACAATCGTCTAACTAAATCGGAAAATATTAAAGGAATATTAAACAAAAGGAGGAAAAGTAAGGGTTAGATCTAATTCACTTAAAAAATAAGGATTTGATCCTGGCTTTTTAACCATTACTGGAAAATAAAAAATGTGACTGTCTATCTATTTGTGTATGAATATGGATTTTTAAAAAGATTAGAACATAATGTTAAAAATACGTTTTAGTAAAATTGCAGGAGTATATGGCAACTATTTAATCAATTTGTTTAATATTTTTTTTTATTTTAGTAGCTCAAAATGAATGTTTAATATAAGCATCAAACTGCATACGATTTGCATACGAAAGTGCATACGGTTTAGTAGTTTACGCATTTGGAAACCCTTATAAACAGGGTTTTTATTAATTCGTAGTCGAACTCATAACCCGAAGGTCACTGGTTCGAGTCCAGTTCCCGCTACTAATAAAACCTTCAACTATTGTGTTGGAGGTTTTTTGTTTTTATTAAAACACCAAACTAAATACAGAACCTTCGCCTTCTACACTTTTAACAATGATTCGGCCTTTATGAAGCAACATAATTTGCTTACAAAGGCTTAATCCAATGCCACTTCCTGTCGTTTTACTAGTAAAGAACGGTACAAAGATATTTTCTAAAATGTCTTTAGGAATTCCAGAGCCATTGTCTAAAACCTTAATCACAATATCTCTATTTGGGTTTTCAGAAGCAAGGACTTTAATTTCGGGATGGTCTCCATCTTTACAAGCATCAACAGCATTTAAAATAAGGTTGATTAAGACTTGTTCTATAAGATGGGTGTCAATATCCAACTCTAATTTGGGAGAGGTAACATTAAATTCTATACTTATGTTTTTCGCCTTTATTGAAGGTTCCATTAACAACTGAAGATTATTAAATAAGTCTTCAATTTTAACACGTTGTAGGTTGAGGTGTGTGACTTTACTCAAACTTCTATAGGTTTTCGCAAATTTTAAAAGACCTTCACTACGGTTTTTAATGGTTTTAACTCCTGCATTTAAATCGTCTAACTCAAGGCGTGTTTCTTCAGGTTGTTCTATGGCTAATTGTAAGTTTTTTTGAAGGGTATCTGCTAAGGATGAAATCGGAGCAATAGAATTCATGATTTCATGAGTCATCACGCTTAAAAGCTTTTTCCAAGATTCCGATTCATTTTTATTTAAAGTATCATCGATATTCTGAATCACAATTAATTTGAAAGCATCATCTTTAACCTGAAATACGGTATCTGAAATTAATATTTTAATACTTTCATTTTGAAGCGCTATCGAAATGGAATTTGGTTCTCTATGATAGGTTTCAAAAATGGTATTGAATAATTCTGGTTTTCTGTTTTCTACAAACCGAATATTTTTAAACGAAGGCATATCTAGCGTTTCCCCAAAAGAATCATTACTCCAAAGCACGTCGCCAGATTCTAGATTATACGCAATAATCCCAATGTCTACCATTTCTAAAATCTTTTGAAGGTAAACGTATTGCGCTTCGTTTTGAGAGTTGATTTCTTTAATCGTTCTATTAATTTCATTAAAGCCTGTGTATAAAAAACGAATATCTTTTGGACCTCTGTCTTCTGGAAACCATCTCGAAAAGTCACGATACTTAACTGCTTCAAAAAAATCATCCATCACCACAAACCTTCGTTTTACAAATGTGTAGGTATTAATACATAAGTAAAGTAGTGCAATGCTAATTACTACGATGTAAGCAGTCTGTTCCTTGTATATGGTATAGGCTAATGCAAGTATGGTACTCACTAAAAGAAGAATTTTAAAAAAGAGCCAAAAGATGTAACTTCTATAGTTCATACTTTTCTAGTCTTCGGTATAAAGCAGCTCTTGTAATGCCTAGTTCTTTAGCCGATTTAGACACGTTACCCTTATTTTTTTCAAGGACATTTAAAATCGCATTTTTTTCTAAATCGTCTAAGTTTAAACTCTTCGTGGTAATACTTGTCGCCGAGGACGGACGTTCTATAGATGAAAACACTAAGTCTTCAGGTTTTAAAACGGAACCATCGGTCATTATTACAGCACGTTCTAAAACGTATTGCAATTCTCTAACATTGCCTGGGAAGTCGTGATTTTTTAATTTTGAAATAAATCCGGAATCAAATGAAAACGGACTTTTATTATATTTTTCGGCATATAAGGTGACAAAATGATGTGCTAATTCGGTAATATCTGTGCCACGATCTCTAAGTGGTGGCGCAATAATGTCCACCGTATTTATTCTGTAAATTAAATCTTTTCGAAATTTCTTTTCGTCTGCTAAAATTTGTGGATCAATATTCGTCGCACAAACTAACCGAATGTCAATAGGAATTGAAGTATTAGATCCTAATGGCGTGACTTGTCTATTTTGTAAAACGGTGAGTAATCTTGCTTGTTGACCTAAACTAATATTACCAATTTCATCTAAAAATAGTGTACCACCATGGGCAGCTTCAAAACGGCCTTTTCTATCTTCTCTAGCGTCTGTAAACGCTCCTTTTTTATACCCGAATAATTCACTTTCAAATAGTGATTCGGTCAAAGCACCAACATCAACCTTTACAAACGGTTGGTTTTTTCTATTGGAGTTATCATGAAGTGCACGAGCAATTAAATCTTTACCTGTGCCGTTTTCACCAAGGATTAAAACGTTGGCATCTGTTGGTGCCACTTTTTTAAGTTTGGTAAAGACATCCGTCATAACATCACTGTTGCCAATGATTTCAACGGTATTACTATTAAATTGTTTCTTCTGAGTGTTTTGGGATTTCTTTTGACTTAGAATCGTTGTAATCGTTTCTACGATTTTTTCATTCTTCCAAGGTTTCATCAAAAAGTCAGAAGCTCCTTCTTTTAATCCTCTTATCGCTAGATCAATATCTGCATAAGCGGTCATTAAAATAACGGAGGTTTCAGGTTTTTGTTTTCGGATTTTATTCAGCCAAAAAATACCTTCGTTACCTGTATTGACTAAACCATTAAAGTTCATATCTAAAATGATAATGTCGTAGGAGGTACGCTCAATTTGAGACGCAATATTACTCGGATTTTTTTCGGTAACCACTTCCTTAACCAGTGGTTTTAAAAGCAGGCGTAATGCTGTTAATACATCAACATCATCGTCTATAACTAATATTGTAGCGTTTTTTAATACCATCACTCGATAATCGAGGTTTATTTATTAGGAAGTCCTTTCAAAGCCCAATGTCATTCTTCGGAAATAACGTATGGAGCTCATTCTAAGGTTGTGTTTACAATATTACGATTTTATCTTGGGCTTATAAAAATTACAAAACTTAAATTTTTAGAGCTTTCAAAAGTGTGCGTTTTCGAACATAAAGTGTATCAAAAACGGACACTTTTAGTTTTAGATTTAAATATAATTAGTTGTAAATGAGGTTTTTGTGGTTTTGGCATCATCTTCACTATATAAATGGTATAAATAAAAGAGATATAATGGACGTTCCAATTCAGAAGAAGAAATTTTCAAATCAAAAACTAGGATTAGCTTTAGGGATTTTAGCCATAGTGGCTTTAATCGTGTATGTTATTTTTCAAACGTCAGGTGGTTCAAAATTGAATGTTGAAAAAGAACGCATTTCAATCAATACCGTTTCAAAAGGAGTGTTTCAAGAGAATATTCCTGTTAATGGTATTGTATTGCCTATCACCACTATTTATTTAGATGCGTTAGAAGGCGGCCGAGTAGAGGAGAAGTTTGTTGAAGATGGAGCTATGTTAAAGAAAGGCGAACCTATTTTAAGATTATCGAACACTGATTTGGAATTGAGTTTAGTGAACCAAGAAACATCCGTATATAACTTGTTAACGCAAATGCAAATCTCTCAAAATGCAGCGCGTCAAAATACCATTAACAGACAAAATCAATTTACTGATGTTGAAAATAATCTGATTGAAGCGGAACGTGTTTATAATTTGAATAAACGCTTATATGAAAAAGGAGCCATAGGACGAATGGACTACGAGTCGTCTCAGAATAATTATGAGTACCAAAAAGAACGTATGAAACTTGCTAAACAAGTCTTAACTGAAGATACTATTTCGTCTAAATTAGAAGTAAGCCAAGCAAAAAACTCTTATGCCAGAACCCAAAGTGCTTTAGAATTAATGCGAAAAAAAGTAGGTGATTTAGTGGTTAGAGCTCCAATTGATGGGCAATTAACATCTCTTGATGCTGAAATCGGACAATCTATAAATAAAGGGACACGATTAGGACAAGTTGATGTCACTAGTGGCTATAAGGTAAGAGTTGATATTGATGAGCATTATATTTCTAGAATCTATAATGGTCAAATCGGAACTTTTACGTTGAATAATAAAACCTACACGTTAGTCATTAAAAAAGTATTTACACAAGTAACGAATGGTCGTTTTCAAGTGGATATGAAATTTGAAGGAGAGGTGCCAGAAGGTATCAGAAGAGGGCAGAATTTACAGATACGTGTTGCGTTAAGTGCAGAGAAAGAAGCTCTGTTAGTTGCTAAAGGTGGGTTCTTTCAAAAAACAGGAGGTAATTGGGTGTTTAAAGTGAGTGAAGATGGAAATACAGCATACAAGGTAAATATTAGATTAGGAAGTCAGAATACAGAATACTACGAAGTGCTTGAGGGATTAAATCCTGGTGATAAAGTAGTGACATCGAGTTATGATGCTTTTGGTGATACAGAAGAGTTGATTTTGAAATAGAGTTAAGAGTAGAGATAAAAGATAATATAAAATTGAAATTGATAAAAAAATAACACATTATTGCTCTAATGATCATTATGTGGATTGTCCCCTTGAGGGGACTTGAGGGGTGTTTTTTTAATAAAGTAAATACAATATAGATAAATAATAAAGATTCCTGCCTTCGCAGGAATAGTAAAAACAAATACAATGATACAAATTACGGACTTAGAGAAATTTTATAAAACAGAAGAAGTGCAAACCATAGCATTAAACAAGTTGTCTTTTAATGTAAAAGAAGGTGAGTTTGTGGCAATCATGGGACCTTCAGGATGTGGGAAATCGACTTTATTAAACATTTTAGGGTTATTAGATGATCCCGATGGAGGCAGCTTTATGTTTAATGGTACTGAAGTCGCTGGTTACAATGAGCGTAAACGTTCAGAATTACGTAAACATAATATCGGTTTTGTATTTCAGAGTTTTAATCTTATCGATGAACTTACCGTTTTTGAAAATGTAGAATTACCATTAATCTACACAGGTGTAAAACCAGCAGAACGTAAAAAACAAGCAGAAGCGGTTTTAGAAAAAATGCAAATTATGCATCGTCGTAATCATTTTCCTCAACAACTTTCAGGTGGTCAACAACAACGTGTGGCAGTAGCAAGAGCCGTTGTAAACAAACCGAAACTAATTCTTGCCGATGAGCCAACAGGAAATTTAGATAGTACCAATGGTAACGAGGTTATGGATTTATTAATCGATCTTAATGAAGCCGGAACAACCATCATCATGGTAACACACAGTGAGCATGATGCTAAATACAGTCACAGAATTATCAGAATGTTAGACGGACAAAAAGTAACAGAAAATATATTGGCATAAATCGACTTTCATCAATCAATCAATCAATCAATCAGGTGGAAATACTTCAGTACGTCATCAACCAACCAATCAATTTGTACTGAAGTGTTGAAACCAAATCAATCAAGAAACGAACAGTAATTTATAGAAATCATGCTAAAAAATTATTTCAAAATAGCGTTTAGGAATCTTATTAAAAATAAGGTGTATTCATTTATCAATATTTTAGGTTTAGCGGTTGGCATGGCAGCGACGATTATGATTGGTTTATGGATTACTGATGAATTAAATTTTAATAATCATTTTGAAAATAAAGAGACTATAGCTCAAATATTTCAAAGTCAGACTATAAATAATACTATTGGAACAGGTCCAGCAATTCCGAGACCATTAGAGTTTGCTTTGCGTCAAGATTATACCGATAACTTTAAACATATTGTGATGTCATCTTGGGAGCAACCACGATACCTGAAATTTGGTGAAACCAACATTTACAGAACAGGAAACGCGATGCAAGAAGGTGCAACAGATATGTTAGACTTGGATATTATTGCAGGTGTTAAAGATGGCCTTAAAGAGAAGCATTCAATCATGCTCTCTGAATCTGCTGCTCATGCTTTATTTGGGAATGATACGGCACTTGGTAAAATCGTAAAAGTAAATAACGAAGATGATTTAGTGGTCACTGCAATTTATAAAGATATACCAGCTAATAATTCGTTTAGCGACATGAAATATATCATTCCATGGAAGCATTATATCACCACGCAAGATTGGATTGAATGGTCTAAAGAATCATGGGGAAACAATTCTTTTCAGTTGTTTGTGCAAATCAATGCGAATACCACTATGGATGTGGTCAATTCTAAAATTAGTGATGTAAAGAAAAATGCCTCATTCGAAACAGCTCAATTTAATCCACAACTATTTTTATTACCAATGAGAGATTGGTATTTGCGAAGTGAGTTTGAAAACGGTATGCAATCTGGCGGACGTATTGAAAACGTTTGGTTGTTTGGTATTATAGGTTTATTCATTCTGTTATTAGCCTGTATCAATTTTGTGAATTTAAGTACAGCACGTTCCGAAAAACGAGCGACCGAAGTTGGTATTAGAAAATCGATTGGCTCACAACGTAGTCAGCTTATTTTTCAATTTTTAAGTGAATCGTTTTTAATAGTTTTTCTCTCATTTATTGTTGCACTTGGTTTAGTGTTGTTATTCTTAAATGGATTTAATAACCTAGCGAGTAAAGCCATTGTTTTTCCGTGGACAAGTCTTCAATTCTGGTTGATAGCATTAGTGTTTGTAATTATTACAGCATTTTTAGCAGGAAGTTATCCTGCCTTATATTTATCGTCTTTCAATCCTGTTGCGGTATTAAAAGGCACTTTTAAATCTGGTCGCTATTCATCCTTACCTCGAAAAATTTTAGTCGTAGCACAGTTTACCGTTTCAGTAGCATTAATTATAGGAACATTGGTGATAATGAATCAAATTCAATTTTCTAAAGATCGCCCAGTTGGATATAACAAAGAAGGATTGATTCAAATTCCTGTAATGAGTAACGAGTTTATCGGAAAAAAAGATATCATGAGGAATCAGTTTATAGCCTCGGGAGGTGCTATAGAAATGGCAGGGACAAGTGGACCAATGACTAATGTGTGGTCTAACCGATCTGGCTATACTTGGGATGGTAAACCTGAGGGGTTTCAAGAAGATTTAGCGTACACTTCTGTGTCTTACGAATTTGTAGAAACTTTAGGTTTAAAAGTACTTGAAGGGAGAGGGTTTTCGAGAGCATTTGCTTCAGACTCTAATGCGGTACTTCTTAATGAAACCGCTGTAAAATATATGAATATCAAAAATCCTATTGGGAAATATATAAGGGATTCTGATACTGAAGACCCAAGTCCACCTTTAAAAATTGTAGGCGTTGTTGAAGATATGATTATTCAATCGCCTTACAGTCCTGTAAAACAAGCGATGTATGTTTTTGATAGCGAAGATAATACGGCGTTTTATAATGTGAGACTTAATCCTGAAAAAAGCACTAGTGAAAATTTAGCGCTTATTGAAACTGTCTTTAAAAAGAACTTCCCAAACACACCTTTCGATTATCAGTTTGTGGATGAAGAATATGGAGCAAAGTTTAAATCGGAAGAACGTGTTGCCAGTTTAGCAAGAGTATTTACGGCATTAGCGATTTTTATAAGTTGCTTAGGACTTTTTGGATTGGCATCGTTTGTCGCAGAACAACGCACAAAAGAAATTGGAGTCCGTAAAGTATTAGGAGCGTCAATCAGTCAGTTATGGTTATTGCTTTCAAAAGATTTCATCACGCTTGTAATCATAGCATTGTTAATTGCATCTCCGTTAGCTTATTATATTATGGGACAATGGTTGCAGAAATTTAGTTACCGCACAACCGTAAGTTGGGATGTCTTTGCGATTGCTTGTTTTGGAGCATTAATCATTACACTAATCACTGTAAGCTTCCAAGCCGTAAAAGCAGCTACGTCAAATCCTGTGAAATCACTTAGAACAGAATAAATCAATCAATCAATCAATCAAACAATCAAAAAACGAACAGTAATTCTTAGAAACTATGTTTAAAAATTATTTCATAATAGCACTCAGAAACCTCTGGAAGAACAGAACATTCACAGCACTCAATGTCGTAGGTCTTACAGTAGCATTCGGAGTAGCTCTATTATTAGGCATGTTTGCGGTTTTTCAATTGTCTTTTGATTGCTTTCATGACCATGGAGATGCGATTTATAAAGTGTATTCAGAAGATAGTGGACCATACGGTATTGAAGCCAATACCTCAAAATCTGAACCTTTTGCGGCAGCACTTCGAGATGAGGTTACAGGAGTAGAGAAAATTACACGTTATAGTGGTTCTGGAGTTTTATTAACGTATCAAGACAAGCAACTCGGTATGGGGACTGCTTATGTAGATCCCGACTTTTTTGATATGTTCAGCTTTCCCATTATAAAAGGGGATACGAAAAATCCAATAACATCAGAGTCTTCAGTTGCGATGACAGAGCAGGCTGCAAAACGCATATTTGGAGACGAGAATCCTATAGGGCAAACCGTTACGATTTTAAGAGATGAAGTCGAAGTGCCTTTTAATGTCACCGCGATTATTGAAGATTTTCCTAATACAAGTTCAATAGGTTTCGATATCGTGCTCAATTTTAAAAGCCAAAATGAACATGCCTATGCCAGAACTGTAGGACGTTGGGACATGGAGAATCATGAGGTATATATGCAACTTTCTGAAGGTTTAAAACCTGAGCAATTTGAGAAAAGCACAGCAGATTTTACCCAATTACACTATAAAAATGAGATTGATAATGCCAAGCGTGATGGTTTTGAGCCTAATGCAGATGGCCTTTACAGACAAATAAAAGTATTGCCGTTGGCAGATGTTCGCTTTGCGAATTTTAATCAAGGAGTGGTTAGTGTCAATCGTACCATGCCGTATTTAGTTTTGGGAATTTCTTTTTTAATTCTGTTTATCGCTTGTGTGAATTTTATAAATATGAGTATTGCCAAAAGTTCTCAACGTTTGCGTGAAATCGGCATGCGAAAAACACTTGGAGCTAATAAAAAACAGCTCTTTTTTCAGTTTTGGGGAGAGAGCATTTTAGTGTTTTTAATGTCTATAGGTTTAGGAATTTTATTAGCTGTGGTGTTGTTGCCTTATTTTCAAACACTCTTTAGGACGCAAGCTTCATTGGCAACATTACTAAATCCATCATTACTGATTTTGCTGATTTTTAGTGTTTTGCTTATTACATTAATTGCAGGTGGTTATCCTGCATTACTAATGAGTCGTCTTGGAACTTTACAAAGTTTAAAAGGAAAGCTACAGGTGAATGGTAAAAATCGTTTGCGTAACAGTTTAATGGTTTTACAATTTGGGATTGCTATTTTATTGATAAGTGGTACGCTTGTACTTTGGGATCAAGTAGAATTTATGCGAACTAAAGATTTAGGGTTTAATAAAGATCAGGTTATTGCTTTTCCGCTTAATGGAAAACTCAACGACCAAAAAGCTATAGAATTACTTCGAAATACGCTTCAGGATAAGCCAAATATTGTGAGCATCACAGCATCCAATAATATTTTGGGTATTGGTAAGGATGGTAATCGAACAACGAGTGTCTTAGGTTTTGAGCATAACGGACGTGGAGTGGATACGCATATGTTAGTTGTTGATGCCGATTATGTTGAAACTTTAGATTTGAATATTATTGAAGGCCGTTCATTTCGAAAAAATCTGGTGAGCGACAGTCTATCAGTTATTATCAACCAAGCAATGGCTAAGCAGATGAATGAAGACGATATTTTAGCGTCTCAAATCACGCTCGATGATGCTTCATACAATATTGTTGGAGTAATTGAGGATTTTAACTTTCAGGAATTAGATCAGCATATTGCACCAATGACTTTGTTTGCACTTCCTAATTGGAATCTAAGAAATGCCTACGTTAAAGTAACATCTCAAAATTTAGAACAGGCTTATGATGATGTAAAAACAGCTTGGAATACTATTGAACCTAATGTAGAATTTCAGGGCTCATTTTTAAATGAAAATATAGAACGAACCTTACGCAACGAGCGCACTATGATTACCATGATTGGTAGTGGATCTATACTCGCAATTATATTAAGTTGTATTGGCTTATTTGCAATGTCGCTTCTTATTGTGGCGCAACGTAAAAAGGAAATCGGAGTCCGTAAAATAGTAGGTGCTAGTGTTTCATCCATCACGGTATTGTTAACTAAAGATTTCTTGAAATTAGTGGTTTTTGCTTTTCTAATAGCATCACCAATCGCATGGTGGGCAATGCATAATTGGTTACAAAACTATGCGTATCGCGTAGATCTCAGTATTTGGATGTTTCTGTTAGCAGGCGGAATAGCAATTATTATTGCCATGTTAACTATAGCAGTGAAAACAATAAAAGCCGCAACCTCTAACCCTGTAGAATCTTTAAGAACGGAATAATCATCATCAACCTGCAAGGTTTTTAAAACCTTGTAGGTTTTTCTATAAAACAATACATCATGATTAAAAATTATTTCAAAATAGCCTGGAGGAACCTTATGAAGCATAAGGTGTTTTCTTTAATTAATATCATAGGTCTTACCATTGGATTAAGTGCGTCGTTTGTAATTGGTTTAATGGTGTATTACGATGCTACTTTTGATGACTTTCATAAAGATGGTGACCGAATTTATCGAGTGGTTACCGATTTAATTAGTCCAGAAGATACTTTTTCTATTTCAGGAGTCACTTTAGCCTTAGAAGATGAAATAAAGGATGATTCCAATTTTGAAACGGTTGGTAGTTTTTATATAGAACGCCCTTCAAAAGTTGAAAATAGAGAACTAGGTTCAGAATTTAAGTGGCCAAACTTCGTCATTTTTACAGATGCCAATTATTTTAAGATTTTTAATTATACATTTTTAGCTGGAGATGAAACTAACATTTTATCACATCCAAATAGTGTTATACTAACAGAAAATAGAGCAGCAGATTACTTTCCAAATACGGTACCTTCAGATATTATAGGAAAGACTCTAGTTTATAACGATTCCCTTAATGTTACTGTAACAGGTATTGTTGAAAATTTTAAAGAAAGAACCGATTTTGTGTTCGAAGAATTTGTAGCAAAACCTCTTCTTTTGCAAACCCGATTACGAGAAAATTTTCTCAATTTAAATTGGAATAATACAAATGATGCTTCACAACTCTTTGTGAAAGTAGCTTCTAATGCCGATGTATCAGCCATACAAAATCGTCTTGATAATTTAGCTGCAGCGCACCAAGATGAAGATTCAAAAAAATATGGTGACGAGCAAAAGTTTGGATTACAACCGCTATCAGATATTCATTTTAATGAAAAATATGGTATTTATGATTGGACAAAAGGGCAAGCCAATAAATCACTACTGACAAACTTAGCTTTAGTGGCTATATTCTTGTTATTGTTAGGCTGTATCAATTTTATTAACCTCAATACAGCACAAGCATCTCAACGCGCAAAAGAGATTGGTATTCGAAAAACCTTAGGGAGTTCTAGAAAGCAATTGATTGGTCAGTTTATGGGAGAGACCTTTTTATTGGTGCTAATATCTGCTCTATTATCCATTTTACTTTCTAAATGGTTAATAAATGTGTTTTCAGATTTTGTGCCAGATGGTCTAAATTTTGAGCTTTTTAAATCGCCTTTAATTGTTGTTAGTGTTATCGTTTTATTAATCATAGTAACCTTTTTATCAGGATTTTATCCAGCCCTAATTTTATCAAAATTTAATACCGTTTCCGTATTAAAAAATCATTTAGCTGTTGGTGACAAAAAGGTAAAACTTAGAAAGTTTTTAACCATTTTTCAGTTCACCATTGCTCAGATATTCATAATTGCCACATTGTTGGTCGGTAAACAAATTAATTTTCTGCTCACTACAGATATGGGGTTTAAAACGGATGCTATTGTTACTGTTTATAGTCCAAGAGGTGAGCGTGAAGTTTCCAAAAAAGAGCTTTATGCTGAAAAATTAAGAGCTATTCCAGAAATAAAAGACATAAGTATTGGTGGTACGCCTCCTGCATCGATATCCACAAATAGTACATCTCTTTCCTATAACAATGGTGAAAAAGAGGTTAATACCGACTTGCAATTTATTTTTGGGGACATTAATTATTCTAAAGTCTTTGAGTTAGATCTTTTAGCCGGAAGAAGTATAAGAAATGATACGGTTAAAGAGTTAGTCATAAACGAGACGTGTAGAAAAAAACTAGGTTTTAAAAGTCCAGAGGAAGCAGTCGGTAAGATCGTTTTGTTAGGTGGAGAGAATGTTCCGATTGTCGGTGTCATGGCTGATTTTTTTCAACGTTCATTGAAAAGTAATATTAAACCTATGGCATTTCGTGGCGATTGGAACCGTCCAGATTGGAGTCAATTTCAAGCTGTGCATTTAGCGTTGCAAAATGAATCTTCCGAAGGCTTAAAAACAACATTGTCTAAAATTGAAAATGTTTATAAATCCGTATATACAGAAACAGATGATTACCGAGTCGAGTTTTTAGACGAAAGCATTCAAAATTTCTATAATCGCGAACGTAAAATTTCTAAACTATTAAATTGGGCAACTGGCTTGTCTATTCTCATTAGCTGTTTAGGCTTATTGGGTCTTGTCATTTATACCACAAACCGACGTGTAAAAGAAATAGGCGTGCGTAAAGTTTTAGGCGCTTCATTATTTCAAATTAACACAATCCTATGTAAAGAATTCTTAATCTTGGTTGCGATTGCTTTTGTAATTGCGGCACCAATTGCTTGGTATGGGATTAATAATTGGTTGCAAGATTTTGCCTATAAAACGAGTATAAGTTTCTGGGTGTTTTTAGTAAGCGGATTAGCTATGGTTTTCTTTGCTTTACTAGTTATTAGTGTAAAGACGCTTCAGGCTGCCAACGCTAATCCAGTAGATTCTTTACGTTCAGAATAAAGTGTTCGATTACGAACAAATAGTGTACTAAAAGCGAACACTATTTAGTTTTGAATTAAATTTAGTTTGTTGACAAATAAGGACTTAAGGTTTTGGCATCATCTTCACTATATAATGAGTAGAAGTAATTAATTCAGTCAAAAAATAGTATGATTTTAAATTATATAAAAATAGCATTCCGGACTTTACGTAAAAATAAAGGGTATAGCTTTCTGAATATTTTCGGATTAGCCATAGGAATTACGTGTGCCAGTTTAATCTTTCTATGGGTTGAAGATGAGTTGAGTTTTAATTCGGAATTTGATAAACAAGATCAAGTGTATTACGTGCCAACGCATCAAGAATATGATGGAGAATGGCGAACGTTCAATTCTACACCAGGACCATTTGCGGAAGCTATGAAAACTGAAATTCCGGGAATTGTTAAGGCATCGCGTACCAAGCATAGAGACTTTTTATTTGCGGTTAATGACAATGCCATTAATAGCGGTGGACGTTTTGTAGATGCCGATTTTATTGAGATTTTTAGTTTAAAGTTTGTAGAAGGAAATGCTAAAGACGCCTTTAAGAATCCGGAAGCTATTGTTATTACTAAAGCAACGGCAGAACAGCTTTATGGCGAAAACACCAAAGTATTAGGCAACGTCTTAACCATAGACAATAAAGACCAATACCTCATTACTGGAGTGATTGAGAATTTACCAAAGAACGTTACGTTTCCTGTCAACTGGATTGCGCCATTTGAACGTTGGAGCAATGATAAAGAATGGACCAATGAATATGGTAGTTTCTTTGCAGATACCTTTGTAGCATTATCACCAGAAGCTGATTTTAATACTGTTGATGCACAAGTAAGAGGTTTATTAGAGAAAAAAACAGGAGATAGTGATTCAAAAGCATTTTTACATTCCATAAAAGATTGGCACTTGCGAGATCATTTTGAAAATGGAAAGCAAGTTGGAGGACGCATAGATTCCGTAAGACTATTTACTGTCATCGCCTTAATCATTTTACTCATTGCCTGTATCAATTTTATGAATTTATCTACAGCACGAAGTGAAAAACGTGCCAACGAAGTTGGAGTTAGAAAAGCCATGGGCTCTGGTCGCACACGATTAATTTTTCAATTTATTTCAGAAGCTTTAATTCTCGCGTTTATGGCAACTATAGTGAGTGTATTATTGCTCTTTATTTTATTGCCACAATTCAATTTACTCATAGAGAAAGATTTAGTTTTAGGATTGGCTAAGCCGTTACATATGGTCTTTTTATTAGGAATTACATTGGTGTGTGGCATCTTCGCAGGATTATATCCGGCTTTTTATCTATCCTCATTTAAGCCTGTTGAGGTTTTAAAAGGATTAAAAGTTACACAAGGTTCTGCAAATTATATCCGGAAAGGGCTCGTTGTTGGGCAGTTTACAATTTCAATCGTTTTTATCATTTGTACGATTCTCGTGTATCAACAACTTCAGCATATAAAAAATAGAGACTTAGGTTTTGATAAAGACCAATTGATTTCATTGAATGTCAATGGGACGATGATTGAAAAATTTGATGTCATCAAACAAGATTTAATACATACAGGAGCGGTTTCAAGCGTTGGTTTAAATAATTCTGGGATTCTAAATGGAGGTAATAATGGTTCTAACTTAACGTGGACAGGAGGCACAAATACTGAAGATGTATTGATTTTCTTTAGATATGTCAGTTCCGATTTCTTGGAAACTGCAGGTATGGAAATCGTAGAAGGTCGTGGATTTTATGAAAATATGGCAAAAGACAGTGCGAGTGTTTTAATTACAGAATCGTTTGCTAAACTGATGGGACAAGGCAGTGCAATTGGTAAAAAGATAGATCGAGGAGATGTGTATACAGTTGTTGGCGTTGTAAAAGATTACCTATTTGATGACATGTATGGACAAAGTGACCCTGTGATGTTTTTTAACTATCATGGTGAAGCGAGTTATATGTATTTAAAAACAAATCCTAAAATAGGAACTAGCGATGTGTTGTCTAAAATTGAAGCGGTAATGAAAAAACACAATCCAGCGTTTCCTTTTGAATACAGCTTTGTAGATGATGCTTTTAATGCCAAATTTAAAAGTGAACAACTTGTCGGAAAGTTATCTCAACTCTTTGCTTTATTAGCAATTCTTATTTCGTGTTTGGGACTTTTTGGACTGGCGGCTTATACCGCAGAGCAGCGTAGTAAAGAAATTGGAGTTCGTAAAGTTTTAGGAGCAAGTGTTGCAGGCATCGTAAAATTATTATCTAAAGACTTTTTAAAACTCGTTGGTCTTGCCATTGTAATTGCTATTCCTGTGGCTTGGTATGTTATGGATAATTGGCTAGGGAATTATGCTTATCGGATAGAAATCAATGTATGGATTTTTGTTATGGCTGGCGTAGTTGCAATAGTAATTGCGATGTTAACGGTAAGTTTTCAGGCCATTAAAGCAGCATTAGCAAATCCTGTAGATAGTTTAAAAACAGAATAAAAAAAAACAAGTATTATGATACGTAGTTATATAAAAATTGCTTGGAGAAATATAAAAGGGAGTCCTCTTTTTTCATCTATAAATATCTTAGGACTCACATTAAGTCTTGCTATAACAACCTTATTATTCTTGTTTGTTCAGCACGAAAACAGCTTTAATAGTTCGTTTTCAAAAAAGGATCAGATTTATAGAATTTTGGTGGATGCGTCAAAAGGTAGTGATAGTAAAATTTATGCAACTGCACCAGCAATGGTTGCTCCGACAACCATTGAAGATATTCCAGAGGTTTTGGATGCTGTTAGATTTTTAAAGCATGGTTTTGGTGAGCCTGCTTATATTAGTACAGGAACTAAAGAATTTATTGAACCTTCCCTTTATTATGCAGATTCTAGTCTGTTCAATATTTTTGATTTCAAATTAACACAAGGTATAGCGAGTAGTTCTTTGGTGAAACCGAATACTGCAATTATCTCTAAAAGCACGGCAGTTCGTTATTTTGGCACCGATCAAGTGATTGGTAAGCTTTTTAAGGTAGACGACAGGCTAGATATTGAAATAACAGGAGTGTTTCAAGATTTACCAGCAAATATCACATTAGATGGTAATATTTATGTGTCTTTTTCCACTAGTTTTTTCTCAAAAAGACCAACTTGGTCTAATGCGAGTTTAGAAACTTATATTTTAACTGCAACAGGTTCTTCGGAAAGTGCATTAAAATCGAAACTCAAAGAGATGCTCGATAAGCATGTTGAGAAAGAATCACAATGGTACGCTTTAAATGTTCAGCCCTTAAATAAAGTTCACTTGTATTCTAGTGAGATTCAAAATGCTTATAGTTCTCGAAAAGGTTCTATAGATCAGGTTAAAAGTTTGTCTTGGCTTGCATTATTGATCCTTATTATAGCATGTATAAACTATATGAATCTTACCACGGCTCGTTCTCAAAAACGATCACGAGAAGTAGGTGTAAGCAAAACACTTGGAGCATCTATAAGTAATCTAATGCTACGTTTTTATGCTGAAACGGGACTTATAACAGCAATCTCGGTTTTAGCAGGTGTTGCTCTAGCTTTATTATGTTTGCCGTTTTTTAATGAACTAGCAGGTAAGCAGATTCCTAATTCTATGTTATGGTCCGCAACCTTTATTTTGTCGTTAGTAACTATTTGGGCAATTACAACATTACTAGCAGGTTCTTATCCTGCGATATATATGTCAAGTCTTTCCGCAAAAAAAATATTAAGCGGTGGAAAAATAGGATCATATTGGGCAACTAATGTGAGAAAAGGCCTTGTCGTTTTACAATTTGGTGCGTCTACAGTTCTAATTATTGGAGTCGTTGTAATTTATAATCAACTCAAATATATTCAAGAAAAAGATTTAGGGTTCGATACAGAACAAGTGATGGCTATTTCTATAAATGGCATCAATGAGGCAAATAGCGTAAAAGTATTAGAACAAGAATTAAGTAAATTAATTATGGTTTCTAAAGTGGGCGCTGCGCAAGGTTATCCTGGTAAAACGGTTAGTGGCAGAATGGTTCAAAATCCTCTTGAAGACGATGGTGGTATGGCAGTACAAACCAATCGTGCGGATGCCGAAGCGCTCAATGTAATGGGATTACGATTTATTTCAGGAAAGAATTTACCAGAACTAAAGAAAGAAGGTGATTCCTTAGTAGATGTTGTGGTGAATAAAAAGATAGCAGATTACTTAGGTTACACACCTGAAGAAGCTATTGGAAAACCGATTCAAATGCTTCCAAGTCAAAACGCATTTATAGTTGGTGTTGTAGAAGACTTTAATTATGCGTCTTTACGGGAGCCAATTGGTGCTTACGCTTTTCATAATTTCCCTAGTGAATATAAAGAATTCTTATTGGTTAAAATGAAAGTAACTGACTTAGAACAAAATATAACAAGTATAGAAAATAACTTTAAAAAGGTGGCTCCAAATATTCCATTCGACTATAGTTTTTTAGATCAAAATATAGAGAAATTCTATATTGAAGAAAAACAAACGGCCTCTATTGGAATGATATTTTCTTTACTCGCCATATTTGTAGCATGTCTAGGTCTTTTTGGTCTTGCAGCTTTTACGGCAGAGCAACGGGATAAGGAAATAGGAATCCGTAAAGTTTTAGGGGCTTCTGTCACAGGTATTGTAAAATTATTATCTGCTGATTTTATTAAATTGGTAGCCATTGCCCTTTTAATTTCATTTCCATTAGCATATTATGTAATGAATAATTGGTTACAAGATTTTACATATAGAATCAATATCACCTGGCATCCTTTTGTTTTAACAGGACTTTGCGCTTTAGGAATCGCTATGCTGACGGTAAGTTTTCAGGCTATTAAAGCAGCATTAGCAAATCCTGTGGATAGTTTAAAAACGGAATAATATTAATTGTACCAAATTCATCAATATAGAAAAAACAATATCATGAAAAATTTAAAATATAGCTTAGTCCTACTATTGGTTTGTATGAGTCTAGTTACGCTGGCACAAACAAAGAAGCCTGTTGAATCTTTTAATAAGGTTATTATCAGTCCACATATTGAAACCACATTTATTCAAGGAGATGAAGAATCTGTTACCATATTAGAGAGCTCAGAACTAGAAGACAAAATAAACATTGAAGTTAAAGGGGGTACACTTCGCGTGTACTTAGATGATGCGAAAGAAACTACTAAAAACGAAAGTATTACAAAAGATCGTATGAAGATGAAAGTGCCAATCTATAAAGGAAAAGTACTAACCATTCTAGTTACCTACAAAAATATTAATGCATTGTCTTTAAGAGGAGAACAACGCACACTGTGTAAGAGTTTAATAGATGAAAAAAAGTTTACACTTAATATTTATGGTGAATCTCAAGTAGCTTTTAATCATGTGGATTTCGACACATTTAACGTGGATATTTATGGAGAAAGTGAATTGATAATTAAAAAAGGAACTACAGTTAAGCAGAATATTACAGCCTATGGAGCAGGAATCATTAACCTAGTAGATGTGGATAATAAATCGTCGAAACTTAAAGCTTATGGAGAAGCGGTGTTTAAAATTCAAGCTTCAAAAAGTATCAAATTTGCAGCCTATGGAGAAGCGACATTACGATATAAAGGCGATGCTGAGGTCAATAAAGGCTTGAGTTTTGGAGATTCAGAAATTAGACGGATTGATTAAATTAGAAACACTATAAGATTTTCCTAGAATAGTCTTAGTTAGATTGTCCCCTTGAGGGGATTTTAGGGGTGTTTTTTTTAGAGAGAATTATAATAAAAAAACAAAGAATACAATAGTTAACACATCAATAAAAATGAAAAACACATTATTAAGTCTAAACGAAGCCACTAGAACGGTAAACTCAGGTAGTAATAAGGTCTCATTATTAGATAATATCAATTTGAATGTAAAGGAGGGAGAATTCATATCACTAATGGGACCTTCTGGTTCTGGGAAATCAACCTTGTTGAATTGTATTGGCATGTTAGATTATTTCACAGATGGAGGCTATACCTTTTTAGGAGAGCCTGTGCATAGCATGAAAGAAAAAAACAGATCCAAATTGTATAAAGAGTACATCGGATTTGTATTTCAAGCCTATCATCTTATTGATGAATTAACAGTTTACGAAAATATTGAAACCCCTTTGCTCTATAAAAGTGTAAAATCTTCTGAACGCAAAGCGATGGTTGCAGATATGTTAGATCGTTTTAATATCGTTGGAAAGAAAGATTTATTCCCTATTCAATTAAGTGGAGGTCAACAACAATTAGTTGGTATCGCGAGAGCATTAATAGGAAAGCCAAAATTGATTTTAGCAGATGAGCCAACAGGGAATTTAAACTCTAAACAAAGTGAGGAAATTATGGAACTCTTTGCGCAATTAAATAAAGAAGGAGTCACCATAATTCAAGCTACACATTCTGAAAGTAATGCCGCCTACGGTTCACGAATTATTAATCTGCTAGACGGAAAAATAGTCTAATTATCATAAACAAAAAGGCATTTCGATAACGTTGCGTCACTTCGAGTGAAATTTTCGCTTTTCAGAAAATTTTGTATCGAGAAGTAATATATAGATGTAAGATTCTCTATGCATTTCTCATTTGCTAGAAACACTCGAATTTACCATCCTAATGGGGTAATTATTAGATATCTAAATAATTTAAAGAAACAAATCATGATACATAAACTTGTAATACTAATCATCATTGTACTGATGAGCTGGGTTGGTTTTGCTCAAAATGAAACAAACAAAAGTTACACTTTAGACGAATGCATTGCAGTCGCTTTAGAGCATAATCTCGATTTAAAATCTACCAATTTACAAGCCAATTCAGCGAAAGTAAATTACCAACAGTCTAAAGCTAATTTGCTGCCAAGTCTTAATGGAAATTTTAGTCTGGGTGTTAATGATGGAAGAAGTATCGATCCATTTACCAATGCTTATATCAATCAGGAATTGACCTTTTCAAACTTAGGATTGAGTTTGGATATGACAATCTTTAATGGCTTTCGATTATTGAATTCGGCCAAACAAGAGCGACTGAATAAAAAGGCATCAGAATTAGAAATTGAAGCAGAGCAACAAGATTTAATATTAAATGTAACCTTAGCATATCTTCAAGTTTTAAATGCTAGAGATGTTTTAGAATTAACTAAAGCACGACTAAAAACGACTAAACAACAACTTAAAATTCAACAAGATTTTTACGACAACGAATCTGGAAACCCAGCAGATTATGCCGATATTTTAGGACAAGTGGCAAGCGATGAAACTAGTGTTTTGTCTTCTGAAAGTGGCTTAAATAATGCCAAATTGAACTTAGCACAATTAATGAATTTAAAAGAAAACGTCAATCTAGCGACAGATGGATTAATCCTAGATTTTGAAAAATACAATTTAAGTTCGGATGCCGTTTTTGAAGAAGCTATTCAAAATTTAGCCACATTTAAAGCTAAAGAATTACGTGTTGAAGCCGCTAAAAAAGGTGTCAGTGTTGCAAAGTCTCAATTCACACCCGAAATATCGCTTTTTGGTGGTGTCAATACTAATTACTCAAGTGCCGCAGAACTGTTTACGGCAACAGGATCAAACGTTGTGGGAACTGGAGATTTTGTTACGGTTGATGGTCAAGATTTACCAATTATGACAGAGCAAACTAATTTTGCTTCAAAAAGTATTGGTTACAAAGATCAATTAGATAACAATTTAAATACTGTGGTTGGTGTTGCAGTTAATGTGCCATTATTTAATGGGTTTAGAGCTAAAAATAATGTGGCATTAGAAAAAATTAGAGTAGAGGAGTCTATCATAGAATTAGAGCGTACCCATGTAGATATAAAAAATGCCATTGCTCAGGTTTATTTTGATATGGAAGCCGCTTATAACCGTCATCAAAGTTTAGAAAAACAAGTAGACGCTTACCAAGAATCCTATCGCATTAATGATATCCGATTTAAAAATGGAGTGTCTAATTTCTTAAATTATATTACTAGTAAGAACAATTTAGACAATGCCAAAGTGAACCTTGCCAATGCAAAATATGAATACCTGTTACGTGTAAAAGTTCTAGATTATTACAGAGGCATTCAGATTTAATTTAGGAATTGTAGTTTCATTTTTATGATGTGTTTTAGTTTTAATTAGTAGTTTATCAGGATTTACTAATAGCATTAATAATTAAATGTTTTGAATTAATCAGTGCTAGTTCTAAATTATAGTTTTACGATATGAAAGTTAGAATACTATTCTACACTTTCTTAAAACGAAATGTTTAATCTATAAAACTAGAAATTATGAAAATTAAAAATTCAATAGTATCGATGGCATTACTGTTTGTAACTGTATTTGCATTTGCTCAAAATAAAGATGATATGCGCGTTATGAAAGATGCTGAAAAAGCGATAACAACTTTAAAACAATCGGATAGAGGATTAGAGAAATTTTTTAATAATGCTTCAGGCTATGTTATATTTCCAAATGTAGGTGAAGGAGCATTGATTATAGGAGCTGCATCGGGAAACGGTGTATTGTATGAAAACGGAGTGTCAACTGGTATGGCTGAAATGAAAAAACTAGACATTGGGATTCAAGCTGGTGGAGAAGCTTATACACAAGTTGTTTTCTTTGAAACCGAAGAAGCCTTAAATGAATTTAAAGAAGGGAATTTTGAGTTTTCTGCTGAGGCTAAAGCTGTAATTATAGATGAAGCTGTAAGTAAAAATGCAAACTATAATGATGGAGTAGTTGTGTTTGCAAAATCTAAAGGTGGAGTTATGGCAGATGTTTCAATTGGTGGTCAGAAGTTTAGTTATTCTGAGTTTTAAACCAATCCTCAAATTATAAGTTAAAGCCGATTATTAAAATCGGCTTTTTTATTGTATTCAAATTAATTTACAATTTCAAGGCGTGTTTAATTTATTAAAATTATGCAGCTCTGATGAGAAGTTATTCTTTATAAAAGTGATAGAATTCTATTTCGTCTTTAAGTAAATATCCTCATTCATAATATATGTTCTTTTTTAATATTAACAATTCCTCAAAATAACATAGTGATTTATGTGAATTTTAATATTAAATTTGATTAAAATCAAAATTGAGTAAATATTAATCTAGTGCTATAGGCTTTATAATGAAATTATTGTTAAAATTCGATTTTACTAAAGTTTGCAATGCTGTTTTAAAGCAGAAGTTGGAAACACATCAATTCAATTATCAACAAACAGCTTTTGGTGAGATAGAATTGATGGATAAAGTGTCTGAAGAACAATTAAAGACATTTCATGAAGATATTAATAGTTTTGGAATTGAGGTTGTTGAAGATCCTAAAAAAATTGTGATTCAAAAAATTAAAGATGTTATTGTAGATATGGTCTTTAATGAAAAGGATATAAACGTGAAGACTTCAGTTTACTTAGCTGAGCAGCTAGAAGAGAATTACAACTATTTGTCTAATCTGTTTTCAGAAGTGACGTATACTTCCATAGAAAATTTTATTATCTTACAGAAAATAGAATATACTAAGATCTTATTGACAAGTGAAGAACTTTCGCTCACCGAAATAGCATTTAAACTTAACTATTCTAGTGTGGCGCATTTAAGTAAACAATTTAAAAATACAACAGGTATTACACCTTCAGCTTTTCAGCGTATTATTGCTAAAAGAAAACAAATAAATTAACCTAACCGTAAGTTTGTAAATATGAATAGCGATTATATTAATATAGCTTTGGCTGATGATGATGAGGACGATAGGTTGTTTTTTACAGAGGCCTTCGAAGAGTTGAAAATTAAAAGTAAAGTGTTGCTTTTTAAGGACGGTATAGAATTAATGGAGTATTTAAATGATTCCGCTAATACGCTACCAAACTTATTGTTTTTAGATTTAAACATGCCAAAGAAATCTGGACTAGAATGTTTAAAAGATATTAAGGCGACTAAACGGTTAAGTGATATGGCAATTGCGATATACTCCACGTCTGCATCAGAAGAAGATATCGAAAACACCTTTGTTAAAGGTGCCAATGTATATATTAAGAAACCCAACGATTTTGAAAAACTTAAGAAAGTACTTTCAGAAGTCGTAACTACTAACTGGCAATATCAAACCAGTGGTTTAAATAAAGACAATTTTTTATTAAGATTATAATCTATGCCAACACCTTCTAGCAGATATCTTAGAACTGCCTTTGTAGTCGGACTTTTCGTTATTTTATGTATAGGTGGTTTTACGTATAAACATATTAGCGAACTATCTCAAACATCTAAAGTTGTTAAGGATAATTACTCGTTAAGAAGTGAGTTAGAGCTTATTATTTCTAATCTTAAAGATGCAGAAATAGGACATAGAGGCTTTTTACTAACGCACGATTCTTTATTTCTTAATCCGTATAAAGAAAGTCTACAAAAAATTACAAACAACCTTTCTAAATTAGATACGCTAATTGTCCCTAAAGGAGAGCAAGTTGAAAAACTAAAGGAGTTAAAGGGTGATATAGCTCAGCGATTTAAGAATTTTGATAAATCTTTTAGTCTCGCTAATGATGATGATACGTTACTTACACAAGATTTATTATTCTTACTGCATGAAGGTGAAATTAGAATGGACAGAATCCGTGCAGATATCAACGAAATGTTAGATTTGGAACAGCGTCTATTAACCCATAACCAGGAGATTAATGAAGAGAAAATAGGATTAACACCCTTGTTGTTTTATGGTTTATTAATAGTTACGTTAGTTATTCTTTTATTAGCCTATGTAAAAATGACTACGGATTTAAAAGCTCTAAAAGAAAGCAATACAGAACTAGAAATTTTCGAAAAATTAACCAAGCAATCTGAGATTGTGAGTAATACCAGTACTTGGGTTTGGTATATTGAAGAAAATATTTTTGAATTTTCAGATAATTTATACCGTTTAGTAGGTGAAGAACCACAAAGTTTTGAGCCGACTTTAGAAAATTTTTATAAATACGTACACGAAGAGGACATTAATAATTTGGGGCAGCAAGTTAATATGATGATGCGAGAAGAAGAATTGCCCTTTACAAGTTTTAGAGTTGTACATAAAGATGGCACTATTAGGTATCTAAAGGCGTATTCTAAACTTATGGATGATACTGAAGGTGATAAAAAAATGTTTGGTGTTACAATTGATACAACAAATGATGTAGAGAACTACCGAATCATCGAGCAGCGTAACCAAGAGTTAGAACGTACTAATAAAGAACTCTCTGCGTTTAACTATGTTGCGAGTCATGATTTGCAAGAGCCTTTAAGAAAAATCCAGACCTTTATGTCGCGATTAGAAACTAAAGAAAAGGATCATATTTCTGAAAGTGGGCAACTCTACATTCAAAGAATGAAGTCGGCATCTGCGAGAATGCGTATGCTTATTGAAGATTTGTTACAATATTCCCGAACAAATACATCCGAAAAGGAGTATGTAAAGACTAATATAAATATGCTATTAGAACATGCTAAGACAGAGCTTTTAGATAGCATTGAAGAGAAACAAGCTAAAATTATATGTGATGGTTTGCCTACAATGGAGGTGATTTCATTTCAAATTCAACAGTTGTTTATCAATTTAATAAGTAATTCATTAAAATATAGTAAAGAGGGAGTTCCTCCAATAATCGAAATTACTCACGAAGAGGTACGTTCTAGAGATGTAGACGAGATAAACAAATCCTTATATAAGTTTCATCACAAAATTACTTTTAAGGACAATGGTATCGGTTTTGAGCAGATTTATGCTGAAAAGATATTTTTACTCTTTAATAGATTAC
>TARA_R110002111_G_scaffold253559_1_pt1 | contig 26366 bp, 8 predicted proteins | sample TARA_R110002111 | Tara Oceans TARA_R110002111 (sample SAMEA4397363) | marine metagenome | biome: Polar Biome; feature: [ZZZ] marine water layer (ENVO:01000295); material: water (ENVO:00002006), including particulate matter (ENVO:01000060) such as... | depth 199 m | reverse complement strand
CCCCGCTGGTATGCTTGTTGGTTCAACTCTTCGCGTAAGAGGTTCTTCGACCCCTTTTCTTGGCGATGATTATGCGACAACAGGCAACACATACACCATTGTATCAAATACTGCTAAAGTAATCACAGTCACTCCATTGATGAAAGCAAATGGCGCGTCCGGCGATAACGATGAAATCCTCATTGATGGCATCGGAACGCCTACATGTGACACAGGAATGTCTTTCAACGCCTCGGCTAAATTATCGGACGAGTCTGTTCTCACAGACCAATTTGTTGGTCTTGCGGCAACTGTCGCATTACCCGAAACTAAAATCGAAATCCGCCGAAGCCATGTTGTTGGTCTCGGTCGTGATGTTGTAGTGCAAGAACCTCAAAGCATGAAGAACGAAGGTGGCGCTATTGAAATGATGATGAACAGCGCGCGTTGGCTATACTACGCTCTTGGCGCTCAAGTTGTTAACGAACCCTCAGCGGCCAAAGCAACCTTCTCAACAGATGGTGCAGAATCCGACATTGCCGCGGGCGATGTGTATTTTGAATACACAGGAACCGCGTCCAACCCACCAACAGCAGGAGAATACTTACTTATTGTTGACGCAACAGCAGTTGAGTTCCCAACAGACCGAGCAGTAGCCGCAGATAATAAGAAGTGGGGTAATCTTAATGGGGGTAGCGTTGATGGACTTGGAACAGATATGGAGAATGCAGAACGCAATGAGATTCGTCGCGTTATTCATATTGATGCTTCGTCCGACCCTCGCCGTATCTATGTTGATGAACCATTTACCTTCGACCACGCGATAGCAAACATGACGCAGAAAGTAGTAGCATACCACGACTCAAGCACTAATGGTTCTCCTCACTTTGATACAGCCGCGGCAACTTACGGAGCAATCACCAACCGTCAATCACGACTCATATTTGAAGGAGCAACCGTTCCTTCATTCACACTTGAATCAAGTATGCGAACGCGCAACACCGGCTCTTTCAATGCAAGCGGCGAAAGCGAAGCCGCGCCGGGTTCTGCATCCGACAACAAACAACTCACTCGTGTTTGGCGAGGATGCAAAGTCAAGGACTTTTCACTCGCGGCTGATGCAGACGCAGAAGTTAAACTTTCAGTCAACTTCGACGCGCTTTACTGCTACACAGACACAGGGCGTCTTGAAGACACAACCCCCGCGAACAAAGGAGACCGATACACGGCTCACCGAATGTTTGAGAATATCGCTAATAGCGGTATCAACAGAAAGAAAGCAGGTATCGCACCAAATACTGAGAAACCATACTTTTTCTACAATGGTTCGATTAGCGCGTTCGGTATCAACATTGCGCAGATTACCAACTTCAATCTCACAGGCAACAACAACATCGAGAACTTCTTGACAGTTCGCGGTTCTTCTTTCAAAGAATCCCGAAACAGTCTTGGACAATCCCTTGAGCAAGTTCCCTTTGGTGGTTCGCGCAACCCTAATTTGTCTGTTGAGAAGACTGTTGAATACGAATTGAAAATGGCAATCATCGTGTCCGACCCACTTCTATGGCACGAATACCGCACTAACCGCGTTCATGGATATACTGAACCAATCACCCTTACCCTCACCAAAGCAGGAGCAGGAGCGAATCGCGAACAGATTATCGTCGTTATTGACGACTACATCATCAGCGAAGCACCACTACCAATCCCCGAAGACAAGGGAGTTATCAAGAGTGAAATGACAATCATGCCAAAGCATGTGCGCGTCATCTCACACGATGCCTTCTTGGGTCTGTGATAATATGAAAGATTCTTGTTGTTGTGGGGCTACCAAAAGTAAGCCCTGCGCGTGTATGAAAAAAGACATAATGAAATGTTCAAGTAAAGAACCAAAATGCCCTTGCTACAAAGACAAAGATAGCATGAAGAAGTCCTTTGAAGCGGGCTGGTTTGTTCTTAAGGATGCCACAAGATTGAAAGGCATTGAGCGACAGCGGTGATATATGCGCGACAGTATGCACTTAGGTGGAGGACGGGCATTACGAGCCTCACTTAAGGTTGTCAAAGAAGAAATTGTCGAAGAAGAAATCTTTCACCCCGAAGCCGCGAAGACCGACGGCAACCCATTTCCCGAAGAAGTCATTGATTATAATTCCCTTACCGTTGAAGAATTGCGCGCGCTTTGTCGCGCTCAAGGTTTAGCAATAACAGGAAAGAAGGCGGAATTAGTTGCCCGTCTAATGGAATCGGATGCCCCCTCGCAAGAGGCTGTTGAAGTGACCGAAGATACCCCCTCGCAAGAGGCCGTATCAAGCGACGAAACAGGAAGTGTAAGTAATGAATCCGAAACCGAAACAGCCAACACAATTGGTTGATAATGCAATGAGCCTATTGGTAACAACAGATGCAACAGAACATATGATAAGAGCCGACCCCAACAATCCCGACATCGGATTGAAAGTGTGGATTCGCGAATTATCGTTCATGCAGATGCAAAATGCCATCAAGACATTTTTGAACATAACCGCAACCGGCGGAGTCGATATTGACCTTGCCGCCTATTGGAAACACATGTTCGCAGAATGTATTGACAAGACCGAACCTCGTCTTACTCCTACTCAAATGATGCAACTACAACCATTCGTTGCTCAACAGTTAACCTCACTACTACCACAGCCACAGGACTTAATTTCAACCCCTTTGAGCGATGGGGAGAACGAATAGAAGAAGTCTATTCGTTCATGAAGGCCCCCTCGCACAAACCCGAAGATTTGGATGTGGAACTGTTCATGAACGCGTCTGCATATTTTGTCGCAAAACATTATGGAATACGATTAGGAGAAGTGTGGAATATGACTTCTCATGAATTCACAGAATCACTCGGATTCGCGGCGGCGGCAGAGAGAATTAAAGCAGAAGAAATGGAAGCCGCAACCAGCGACTCTAAGGGCAAGATGCGCGTAGCGGGAACTGACGCGGGGCAACCAATGCCGTTTAGCAACTGAGGGGATTATCATGACCGAAATGGAAACCTTAGCGAGCGAATTTCAGCAAATGAAAATTGCGCTTCAAGAGATAGGCGTTGTCGGAAACGCGTATGGTAAAACCGCAGGTGTTATCGAGAAGCAACAGGGTAAATTATCCGCCGCATTTCATAAAACTCCGGTTGTTCAATTAGCAAAACAATTCAAAGGAATAGGCAAGCAAATGAAAATTTTTGGTAAGTTGGTGGCGGGGAACACAAGCCTGTCGGAAGAGGAGAAAAAAGAACAAAAGAAAAAAGCGACATCGTTGACAAAGTTAACAATCGCGATGGCGAACGCCACTTTCTTCGGAAATCTAATGGCTGAGATGACAGCAAACAATGTTGCTTTATGGCGCAGATTAACGATGGCTATGATGGGTATTATGTCCATATTCTTACTTATTGGTTTCGCAATTGCGGTAGTATCAGTTGCGTTCAGTGGCGCGGAGACACCATTGCTGGATTACACAGAAGGCATACCTGTCCTTGATGAAGCCCTAATGGGTTTGATTATGGCACTGACAGGTGAAGGCGAAGGTGGCGTGGCGGGTGCGATAAATGTGGTGGCGTTGGCGTTTGTCCTCGCAACAGCCAGCGCGGTTTTGTTTGGCCTTACCGTCGCCACCATCGTCTTCCCGCTGACTGTCTCCGTTGGTGTATTTCAATTAGTCAAAAAAGAAACAGATAACACCGAAATCGCATTTGCGGCGGCGGCGGCGACGGCACTCATTCTTGCTGGTGCGATAGTAGTTGTAAAAGCCGCCTTTATGGGCGCATTCGCAAAAGGGGTGGTAAGTATTGGCGCAATGATTACTGGCGCAATAGGACTGGCATTACTCGCTACCGGCTTAATTGTCGGGGGTTTAGCCATGCTCTATGCATTCGCAACAGGTGAAGTAAAGGGGTGGTTAGGTTGGGTCGTTGGAGCAATTGGAGCGTTTCTTCTTGGTGTAGGAGTCGCTATTGTTATTGGTTTTACTTGGTGGATTGTCGCTATTGTCGCTATTGTCGCATACTTAGTTGCGATTATTTACCGATACAGAAATGAAATTTGGGATGCGCTTGTTTGGTTGAAGGATGCGGTATTAAGTATGCTTGAGATATTCGTCGCCATCATCATCGTTGTCTTCGCAACCGTTTGGTATAGTCTCTTAGCAGGTGTTGCGTTAGTCTTGGGTACTCTTGTCGCTGTTAGCATGGCTGTTATTGGAATCATTATTTTCCCCTTCGTATTCCTTATTGATTTTTGGAAAAGTATGTGGGCTGGTTTCAATAAAGCGAGGAAGTCGGGCTGGACGGGTATTGTTACTTGGTTGAAAAGCCTACCATCAACCGTAGTGACAATCGCCATAAACGCGGCAAAGAAAGTATTCAACGCTGTATTTGGCGTTTACAACAAGTTTGCGGCACTCATGACATTTGACATACCCAGTTGGGTCCCGCTTATCGGTGGTAATACATTTAAACTCCCACAAGTTCCTATGATGGCAAAAGGTGGTATTGTCAACAAACCTACACTTGCTATGATTGGTGAAGATGGCCCCGAAGCAGTAATCCCTTTAAGCCAACGCAACAACCCGAAAGGAATTGGTTTGGGTGGTAATAGCAACGGACCAATTACTATTAACATTAACGCAAGCGGTATAACTGACCGAAGCGATAAACGCGCTCTCGCTCGCGAGATAGGTGAGGCTATCCGTGAAGAAATGAACCGCGCTGGTCGCTCACACGGTAACAGGAGAGGTGCGTTGTAATGTCAAGAATCCGCTTGGTTAGGAAAGACAAAAAAACCATCGAACTTGACGCTACGAGTTATACTCTCACCGTCTCTCGTTCTGTTCCTGTCATTCCTATTCCTGTCCTCGCTGAGCGATTGGCTATCGACATCAACGCAGTTCAAATGGATATTCAAATTGACTGCATACTACGAGACGACGATTGTTCAGCAACATCATTTCAGCAGGATGCGGCTTTCTGCACAATTGATTTTGGTTTAAGCGCAGACACAACAGGGGGTCAAAACGACCTCTACATAGACGGTGCTACACCTGTTGTGACAATGGCAGACCTTCACAACAAGACTTTTGAGTTAGCAACAGCCTACACCAATAAGTCAAGAGCGCGTCTACCTATCACAGTCAAACTCAACAACTCCTCATCAAGCCACACATTTGGGAGTGGCACTCCTCTTCTAACTCTCGGCATTCAAGGAGCAACAACAAGCGCGCACATTGCTTCACGCATGGTCGCGGCTTTCGGACAAAGCAATTCATTCAATATCCAACTCACATCGACAGGCTCGACATCCGACACTCTTGGTAGCGCATTTACGATTAGCGCGGTGTCCGGGTCTAATTTTGCAACCGGCGTATCGAAAGTCATAATCACCGCAGTCGAAAAAGGGCCGGATGGGAACAACACCACTCCGAACTTTTGGAGTGATAACGGCACTCTTGCGAATCCTAAGTTTGAAATGTTTCACGGAGGAACATTACACAATTGCAAAAGCGCGGGTGATAAACTCCAAGACCTTATTGCCGCAGTAGGCAACTCTAATCTTTCCGGCCCATCGGGAGGTTTATTGGACCTCGGCCTTGACACAGACACAGATAACGGACTTGATATGAGTTTTTCACTTGGCGACCTTTCAAGCGATTACATCATTGGTCTCCAAATCCCTTACAACTCTCTTGTTCAAAAAACAAATACCGACACCTCAAGCGATGGTTATGTCGCGCGAAACTTACTGATGGTGACGGGTATGAACTCCGTAGAAAAACAAAGTAGCGAAGGGAATATATACCCATTCGGAACCGATTTTGAAGTATCGAATAAACGAACAGGGATTCGCGGGACTGTGGTAGGAATAAACTTTGGATATGATGCGGGGAACAACATCTATGAAGGGAGTGTAACATTCCAACCTGCGGACTTAATTGTGGGGATTTGATATGGCGGTATTTGGTGCTACAAGTCACGCGTTGTTCTTCAACGGCGTCAACGATAGCGTCGTATGCCCCCAAGGTGGATTCACACAGACAGGGCATAAGGTCAGTGTTGGCACTACGGATGCGCGCTCATCAGCACATGTATTGCAAGATGGAGACAGTCATCGTTCAATGCGAGGTTCGATGCAGTCTCTCGGCTCGTTTTCAGTCGAAGCGTGGGTATCTCCCGATTGCGGAGGCGTGATTGCAAGTAAAGACAAATCGTTTGAATTGCGTATGGGTAGCGTAGGCGCACCCGCACCTGCTGTTTTTACAATACACACGAGCATTGGGTCCTTTTCAGTTAAAAGCGCGAATAACTACCCAACAAATGCTGGTTCATTCATCTCAAACAATACAGGCTTGAATACAGAACAGCGCGAACTATACCATATCATCGGGAGTTTCAGCAAATCCGAATTGAAATTATACATCAACGGGGAAATCATCGCTTTTGAGAAACTGAATGGCGACTACACCGTCTCTATCAGTGACGAGGACCTGTATCTCGGAGGCAAGGGTGGTGAGTATCGCGGATATATCGAAAGTGTTCATTGGAGAAATGGTGTCCCTACTGCTGATTTACAGGTCCTACCCGCGATGAAACAAAGTGCCACGATTGGCCTTTGGAGATTTGAAGAGCCGGTTGAAGTTGACTCAAACACCTTTCATATCAAAAGCAACCTTAGCGCGGGCGCAACATCAATTACACTCGACACCACTCAAGTCCAAACACTGTATCAGTCGATAAGCGGTAAGTCCGACACCTTTACCGGAACATACACACCGGAGAGTCTTGGTAATTATCGCGCAATGAACTCCGCGCATAGCGGGGGTAAGCAAGTTGTCAGCATTCCTCACCGCGGTTGGAACATGCTCATTAACCCAACAGGAACAGACATTAACAGCAGACTACCAAACAGCAAACCACCCGAAAGAGTGCGCTTGGTTAGCATCAACGCCAACGGAACAATCATCGTCAACAGCATTCATCTTGACTTCAACACTGATACAACCTATGGTGCGAGAGGGGTTCTTCACGCAAGAACAGCATACAACGCATCAACTCACTTAGCGAGCGATAGCACAGTAGTCCTCATTCGTTCCGATTTACTAATCGACAGCCAAACGGGAAAACCTCATCAAATGGCAGGAATGGCGAGTCAAGCAATTGACAGAACGGGCGGAATGGTAGTTGACGAAAGCGGAAATGATTTTCATGGATTCATCTATTCGCGACAATGCTCAATCAATGAAAGCGGGAATCCATTTACTGTCGCATCAGCAAATTGGACCATTAACGATAATTTCAAAACAGGTCATAACGGTCGACATCATTTCAATCACGCAGAAGGCCACCCATTCTTAAGGTTCCTCCCCCCGTCACACGAGCATGTAATCACACGAACAATTGACGGGCTTGCTGATGACATGCGCGTTCATTTCCCTGCGGCTCATTTGGGGATTAAAGACCAACTACCAATCAATTCTAAAATATCACTTTCACATACAGCCCTCAACTCCCCCATTTACTCAGTATCAACAAGCGCGACCGTCACCAATGTTGTTCGTAATGGTATGACTTCTCTCGACAACACACAAGAGGGAGTCATCGCAATCGGAGTCGATAATATCAAACCTTTCTTACTCAAAGGACATGGCTTCAATGATGTCACTACGGGTAGCAACGCGCACAATCTTCACCTAATGCCCGAAGATGTTTCGCGCGTAGCCATTATGCAAGTAGCGGGTATCAGCGGCTATCCGTATGTAGAGATTCATTACAACGCTGTGGATTTAACAGGTAGCAAAATGAGTATCAGCAACCCTTGTCTGTTGGTAGAGAAGACAGTTCCGAGCGCGAATACAGTGCTAAGCGGTCAAACCGTTGCGCATTGGATTGCGAACGCATCAAGCCCTACCATACACGCGCCGGGAGGAATTGTTGTTTTTAGTTCCGAGGCTGTTGGCGAGTCAAGCACAGTTATGATTTCTCACCGTTTGGTGGGAGATAATACCGGAGGGACTGAGAAAGAATTCGACCTAAACGAGTCGCGCATACCTGCGAATTACACACCTACCCTCGCGACAGACTTACCAAATAACACACCTACGGGCATTGATGGTTCAAGCGAATCTGTCCTTCACCCTTCTGTGTATAATAAACTCATTCTTCATCCGGTTGGCGCCTCTCCCCCAAACGCCCCTGCTGATGGTGTGGTTGTCTCCTATCAAGTTGAAGAACAACACGCGTCTCAACAGGGGGCGGCTTTTGAGGTATTTGATATTATAGACAACTATCTTGTTAACGGCTTTCACCATGTTATTGTTCACCCTACGCGCAGAAATAGAACAATGCAATTATCAAGAGTGGTCGGAACGAAAGACGATTCTAAAGACCACACTTTTGCCACCATCGAATACATACAAGGGCAAGGCCGCATCAACTCTTTCCAAGTCGCCGACGACAAAGGCTCAAGACAACTGATTATGAGAGCGCGGGGGCTTATGGATGATGTTTCCGACCAATCAGTATCATACACAGGAGACGGCTCTCCCGACTCCCATGCTGTCAAAGAAATCATGCCCGGCGCGCCTGTCGTGACAGTCACGCTTGGTGGCGCAGGGCAGGGTGCGGTCAACACAAAACCGTCTTGGGACCCAAGCCCTTTGTCGCGCGTTGGTTGGAATACTCGTCGCGATTGCGTTGTTGAAGTCACAGCCATAAACACTACTACCGGGGTCGTGACTGTTCAACCTCTCAATAATGACTCGACCAACCTCGCTTCTTGGGGAACATATTGTTTCCCACCCGCGGGTCGAATTCACTTAAGCAATGGTGCTAACGCATCATACACTTCAAGAACAGGCACAGCATTTTCTTTCGATACTGCTTCGGGCTTGTTCTCGTCGGGTAATTTTCTCTCTTCTAATGGTAATGAAAGCGATACTTTCTCGGCTTGGGTCACAAGCAGTAAAATTGCAGTAGGCTCTCAAATTATTCTCGACCCGCTATTCAATTCTCAAAGCGTTTGTGAAGACGGAACAACTGTCAATGACAGACTGTTTCAGTCATTGGGGACTATCTCTCACGATTATCAAATCGGTAGCCAATACGCTTCAACGCGCGCACTTACTGAAATACCACTTTTCCCAAATCAATTTTTTGAGAATCGCGAAATGAATATGTTTCCCGGTCCCGACAACAGCATGAAGATTCATCTTGACGCTACAATGACCGCACACACTTGGAGTCCAAGTCCTGTGGGTCGCCGCGCTGGTAATAGACCTGCTATGGACAAGACAGTGTTTGGGCCATATTACAAGCGCTGGTATAACGATGAAACAACTCGCGCTATTGCTGGCGTTATGGGTGGTGCGGGGACTACAAGCGCTATGCCAAGACCACATGTATATCTCACAATTGCGGAGGGTATTGAAAGAATACCCGACAGCAACATAGGTGCAGGAGGACCCATTCGCAACTACGGCAGTTCAACATTGAAGGAAAATTGGTTGAGAAAAATCATTCTTGATAACGGTGAGTGGTGCTACTACTCGATGCAAAACGATGCGCCCGATGAAGACAGAACCAATAACAGAATCAAACTACTGACGAATGCAGGAAACCACAGTAAAGACTTCTTTGTATCAATAAGAACCGGCTCGGTCTTAACAGTGGGGCAACAACCGTTTGAAATCTTCAAACCTCTTGCTACTGACACCACTCACGACACCCTTACCTCAGCACAGGAATACCGAAACCCGTTTTACTACGACCGCGCAAACACCCAAACACAAGGCGGCAATGTAGATTACGGACTAAGGCAATATGTAAGCGCGGTTGAATTCAAGGCAGGACCTTTGAGCAACCCTCACCTGCCGCGAATCAAAAGTGGTTGCGCTCGCATTACTGTCGTAGCCAATGTGAGTGGTAGCGGTCCTTATGTTGTCAAATTCAAAGGTGATTTACCGAAGGGTGAACTCCCCTCATCCTACTTGTTTCAAGCAGTAAATGAAGTCACAGGAGTCACAGCCACGGTCACTTATGCTTCATCCACAAATGTCGACCAAGTATCACTTGCGTTATCAACAGGCTCAACATCTGCGGGTGATGTATGGACAATCAAATCCATCGAATCGACTACGGTTGCACCTTACAAAATCGCAGACGGCACAGTTAACCACACATGGAACCACCCATACTCACCGGGAGGATTGCGATACGGAGACACTGTTTGGATGAATATGCATTACACCAATCCGCACGCCATCGAGGGTCTCTTCGCAAAGTCGCGAGGCGTCCTTAATGAGTATGAGGTTTGGACAGACTTCAATGGGGGTAAAGGTAGTTTAACAACACAAGCGCGCGATTCATTACCTATTGAAAACTTCTTGATAGGTGACAGTTGCTTGGAGACGGCGCGAAACTTTGTCCAACATGTCAACAAAACAATTGAGTTGAATTGGGCGGAATTAGGTCACACCACAACTGCGCCTGTTATTGCATACCTCGACCCTTATCTCAGCACAGAACAACATGCGCGTGTCCTACTCTATGATGTAGCACATGACCGCGAATTCATCGCATTTCACGATTTGCATATGCAAGTGCAATCAAGCGCGGCAACTCCTGTAATAAATGGTTTAGATGTAGCGGCAGGGTTCGCTACTCAAGATAAAAACAAAATAATACAATTAGAAGCAGAAGCACCATACGAGCAAGCAATTGATGGGGATGATTATACTTTCAAACATGAGGCAGGTAGGTCACTCTTCGTTGAAGGAGCATACGCTCACGCATCTTGGTATTTGATGGATGAGGGATATTCAACTGCGGCCACAGGGCAATACTCTCGTTCATCTCGACAAACTCCTCACTATGTAAGAACCGCAGACATCACATCAACCGAACATGACCGCGTTGAACCAAGCGTCACTTCTGTTAGCGCGGCCAATACTCGACATGCTGAGAATATGCTAAGCGCCGAATCAGCAAAAATACGAAGCGGGGCGAACGATGCTTATGATTTCAATTCAACCTTTTTCGACACTCCCGACGGAACTCGTGTCATCCCTGCGTTCTTGTGTATGAAAGGTAAGCGCGGTAGTAATCTAAGCCTTAGTTCCCACGACGAGTCCGCATTACAACACCTACCTCATTGGTATTCAATGGACTTCGCGAGAAGATTGAGCATTGACTTTGGCGAAGTGGGTATCAAAGACGGCGTGACTGATATTGAAGCGGCGGCTCTTGAGATTGTGCGCCTTATCAACCAAGCCGGTGCTGTCAACGGTCGTAGTAGCCAGCGACGCCCATCCGACCAATACCCCGCCGAGGGCGAACGCTTCGACATAAACCGTCGTGCAGTCTCAGCAAGCGGTGAAGACACTAACGAACCAAGCGACCCTACTTCTGCTCATCACCATGCTGACTTTGCTACCACGGGTAGCACACACGACCCTTCACCGTTTTGGAACGATACTGCATTTTCATCTTACGACCGCGGTTCTCACATGGGCTACATGCGCGCTCATCTTGGTCGCGTTGTCGAAGACATCGAAGGTAACGAAGGGTATAGTATCGTCATACACAGCACCGTTCCGGGCGCAAGCGGGCGCAATTTCTGCGTTTGGTTGGACAACAGTAAAGGACAGTCCGAATACAAACCTCAATTCTTAGTGGGCCATGGCGGTCGTTTCCGCAACTACTACTGCGCATCTCCCGACATTGCAGGGGAGAACATGCATCCTGCACCTATGCCAATCGACAAGAACGGAAAACCATTCGCGCCTATCACAACTTTGCGCGAATATGTATCTCTTGATGAAGAATTAGGCGATGTCACAAATTCTCAAAACCTCGGCTACTCAACAAATATGAACAACAATACCTCGACAAACCTCAACTCCGGTTCATTATCAACAGCGAATACAGAAGCCACTACGGGTCGCAACTCAAACACAATCAACATGGAGTCTTTTGAGGACGCAGGTTCAAAAATGACTGTGCGCGAAGGATTACAGAAAGGAACTCGCGCTGTTGGTAGAATCAACTTTGGTGGGCTTGTCGCTTCGGGTGTTCCCGGCTTTGCTCCGGATGCTGGTAAATGGGGATTCGGGGCCGATGGGGATTCGTCATCTCGGTTCCAAACAATTTACGGCAAAAACATTCCTACGGGTAATGATATGTATTCTTCATACGGCTCATACATATCTGTAAGCGAAAAAGACGATGAGAGTATTGGTAACAATGCTCTTTATGGATTCAAGTTAACAGACCATCGCGGTAAATCCCATATCATCCGTATGGTGTATCGCACTTGCGGAGAGTCATTTACTCATAAAAATAGCAAACTACCCCCAACTATTGACGAAGAAGTTGTTATTCACTTTGACGACCGAGATGTCTCGCAAGGTGGGTTTACACTCGGAAATCGAATGTGGGGGATAGCAGGAGCAGGAACACCTGTCTCACCGGCCCAAGTTGGTTTAACAGCGGCTTCGGCTAAAGCATGGAGAGGAAACACATTCCGAGGCATAGACACCCCCAACAACGGCTACGCTGTAAGCATCGGTGCCAAAACAGTCCAAACAACAAGCAAAATCAACGCGGCAGGGCAGTTGTCTGTCTCCACAGTAGGTAGCGGAATAACCGCAGGGACATTCACTTTGTTCAATATATCCGGTGCAAACCGCGGTAGTGGTGCATCTATCATTGTGGTAGTGGGTAGTGGCGCAGTAAGCGGCATTAGTTCCATAGCCGTAGTAGGTTCGGGTTATGCAGTTGGAGATGTTCTTGGACTGACAGGAACAAACGCGCAAGTCACTGTTGGTTCACTACACAGTTCGTTGGATGGCTTTGCTTATCCCGCATCCATTTATCTCAACAAAGCATCCGGCGTTGGCACTCAAAACACAGGCATTTGGCACACATTACCCGTAGGGGCTTCTATGGATATTCTCGGATGGATGGGTTTTCCCGACAGTGGTTTAATTTGGCTCGCGCTACCACACGACAGTTCAAGTTATACGGGTGCGAATGGTTCAGTCGGTCGAGTATTCCATTATTCGGGTAGAACTCACAACGCATACGACGGCGAACATGGCTTCTTCGGGTTAACAGGTGTTGAGGCGAGCGACATGCGGACTCTCTTCGACAATGCCGCACGAAAGGGACCAACAAGCGCAAGCAATGGTGTTGCGCCTGTTATCATCAGCCCACACCTTAACCAAACCACTCTTGTGACTGATGAACTCATAGCCGCGGCTGTGGCTCATGCGTTCACTATTGACCCTAACAACGAAGACGGTGTGGCGTTTGATTGTAGTGAGTTGTATGCGCCGGATGGTCGCACATACGGTGAGTGGCTTGGTGACAACGCGCAAACTGCTATCAAAATCAAAGCATTCAACCCAAAGAAAACTGTCAAACCTCTCAGCGATTTGTTTGATGTTAAACTTGGTCGAGACTTCGGCATACAATCATCAAGTTCCGAAACCGCGGTAATCATAAGTAGTGTTGGTAGCAACGACAACGCCCACATGGGTGGATTAACTCAAACAGAAAGAAACAACGGAGTGATGTTCGACGCAGGGTATTTACCAAAGACTCTTCTTCAAATCAACACTAAGTATTTTGGACATAATGCTAACACAGCAACACCTATTCTCATCGACAGTAATAACAACCCTGTTGACACAAGTGATTGGAAACAACATTTACGCGGAGAACAATTTACGCGTTTTGCAGGAGACCATATTACACCCGCGCTTGACAATTTGCCATTTGGTATAGCACCACCTCCGAACGGAGGTTTGGTTCACGCGATAAGAAATACAGGACATGTCGGGTATAATTATCTCAAAGATGTTGAACACACCACAACAGTAGTTGGTTCGTCTGCTGGCTCAACAGATACGGTAGTGTCTGTCATACCCGCTAATAGATTGCAAGGTGGAACCGGGAACTTTGGTAGCATCGACGAAGTTATATTCGCAGGTCACTCATGGGCGGTAGGGAATGATTTCACAATCAATAATTGGTCGTTTGCAGTAAACGCCGCAGGGTCAAGCGGCTACGCAATAGATACCACATACAACTTAACAGGTGGCACAGGTTCCGGCGCGCAAATACAAGTTACCGTTAACGGTAGTGCGCAAGTTACAGGTGTCGCCTCGGTAATCTCTTACGGATTAGGCTACGCTCATAACGACTCTCTTACTATCGCGGGCGGTTCGGGTGACGCTACAATTACAGTGACAAAATTGTCACAGCAAGGGCGCGCTACTGTCAAAGAAATTACATCATATCGGACTTCTTACGAAGGAACAGCAGATATTCCGCGCATACGAGTTTATCCGGCAAGCGGATGGGAGCCAATGACAATCCGAGCAGGTCCGTTTGGTCGCGAACATGCTTGGACAAAACGACACGGTGCTGTGACAAGCGACACTTACTCAACAAGTAGCGCGGCAACAGACACATTTGGTAACGCGAATGATATTTCTTGGGTCAATCCTATTCGTCTGTATTACGACGACGAATCTATTTTGGTATATCCAATGCCAACTTCTTTCTTACTCAAGGCCGAAGACGCATCCGAGAATTGGACTGTTCCACTTACGGGAACTTACCCTCAAGGGACTCAATCGTCAAAGATTGCAGTCTACGCTCAAAGACATAAAGGGGTCGACCACGCTCAGTTTAGTGGTTTGAGGCTCGCGGGTAACACAAACGGTGAACCTTTCACATATTTCCGAGGAGCGCACGACAGTGTAGACCACAGCGTTCCGTTGTATTTTGGCGGAGGTTTTAGCGGAGTCACTATGGACATCAATGACGGTAGCCGCGTTGACTATACTGAGCATAACGAACACCCTTACGCAAGTGGCCTTACCGGGTGCGCAGGAATGCAAGACATTGGAGAAAAAATGGGGTCGTTTGCTTTGCTCGACTCGGCGGCAATGTTTGCTATGTTCCCCGGCACGCCTCTATGCGACCAAATGCATGGTAGCCCTCTCCCTCCATTCGCAAACCAAGACGCTGTTCTCGCTGTCGACATGAACGGAAACGGCAACGACCACACAGGAGTAGGGGCAACTTACACCAATGTGAAAGTTGTCAAACCCTCACCTATAATTCTTCGTTTTGCGCACCCATACGCTCGATTTACAGACGCTTCTAACAGCGTCGCATACATCATCTTCGGTCCCGGTCAAGCCGCGCCTAAGCATTGGAGAGGTGAAAGTGGGGGTATCGGAACAGCAACATCAATCGAACCCACCGGAAAGCACACTGTTGCCGCTAAGCATTATGCTACTGTTAATGGCGGCTCCACTGTGTATAGCGCAAACACCGACACAGGGTATCTCCTGCCTAACGAATTACACAATGGCGCACTTAACAGCGCGGCTAATCAACTGCTACCTCCGACAGACGCTTATGGAGCGAACAATGTATTCCCCGGTAAAGCATTCCGACATTGGGAAACACCTCTTGGATTCCCAAACAGCGCGTATAACCAAACTCTACCCGAACACTCTCGCAATGTGTCAAATCACTTCGGTAGCGTGTCGACTCTCGCCACAGTCTCACAAAAAACAGCCCATCCGTTCTCACACTACAAGGCGGCTATTCGTTTCGCAAGTAAAGGGATAACCACCGACCCTGCTAAAACAAACCTCATGGTGTTCCACCTTGATGGGGGTTATTCTCCCGGCGGTTCATGGTTTGACAACACCATTCGTAAGAACCCACCTCACCCAATTACACTTGCGCATGTTCAATACTCACAGAGCGCAACAGTAAACGGAACATCAATCACCACAGGGCTTAACGCAACCATGTTCCGCGTAGGCGCGTCAGTCACCCTCGGCTATGACACGAACGCAACAAAGACTCCGCCTCTCGACACATTCCTTATTGACGCTACGCGCTGTCAAAACAGCGAGGAGTTAGCCGCTGTTGTAGCCGCGGCCATCAATACTTGGCCGGGACCTGCGAATCTCAAAGCGATAGGAGGGTCTTTCCTACCATCGTTCCAAGACGCACAGAGACAAGATAAATACAGTTGGGTCGAGATGATTAACACAGTCAATAACTATGATGCCACTAACGGCATAGTCACTCTTTCCAGCGGTAATATGCCGGAGACGCTATCCGCAAATGGATGGATTCGCGTCAGTAATGGCACGAATGCATACTATGGCTATTATTCTCACAGGACGGACTTGGACTTTATTTTAGGAAACAACTACCGAAGCAATACAAATAAACTTGAGAATGGTGCGGGCGACGCATCACCTATTGCCTCGATGAATACAGCCGCGCTAAATGGCTACAAACTTCATGTTTGGTCGAGAGCCGGTAATTTAAGATGGGATAACGGTTTTCAAGAAGCGGCAATCTCAACCCGCGTAACAGGCGCAACAGGTGGTGTTGAAGTGACTAACAGCGCATACGACCATTTCGCGGCAACCCAAGTTCACTTCGCAGGTGTTCACGATGCGATTGACAGAACTCGCGCAGTTGGCGCAGTCGGGTGGCATGGTGAGCGTTATTCCTACCTCAACAGTCTCAACATAGGAACAAAAGTAGCGGCAGGACTTGGTGGCTGGAACCCGCAGACAGGCTTCAATCCATACGGACCTTCGCAATCATGTCACACAGTCAACACTATTCGCTACGAAGTAGCCCCTGCGGATGCGGACCAAGAAAATACAGGTTATACATACATTCCTTTGGTTGATTCTCACCCCGCCACATCAAGAATACATCAACGACATTATATTGCGATTTCTTACGAAGGGGATTTACCAATTATAGCAAAAGCATCGCGCAACGGACAATCGACTTGTGGTGATATGTTACATCTCAAGTGGGGCATTACTCCCGCTAATGACAGTGCGGGTAATGCAGTCGCTAAGATGGGAGGCACTACTGTTGCTTATCACAACGAACGATTCAATGTTGATAGATTTAACGCCGAATCAAATGCGGGTCCTCATGTCGAAGCACTACACGAATCAACAACAACCATACCCACAAACGGCACACCATTAGCACAAGCAAGCGATTCTACACAAGCAACTCTCTTTCAAATGGATGCTTGTTTGTTCCCCACAGGTGACTTGTTTTACAATAGCGACATCAACCCCGGAATTAAGAATTACAGCACAGGGTCGTTAACTGAATCACTGTTTGACTCCAAAAAAATGGGTGCCGCAAGTAGTGGCTACACCGATTATAGCACCCATCTAAGTAGCGTCCTCAATTACGGTGATGGGACTTCTGCCGCGCGCAATTTCTTTGTTGAGCATGTGGTGTGGAAACGAATGAGTGGAGGTAATCTATCACTACCTGCCCCTAACGCTCGCGGTCTTGGTTCTATCCCATGGCAGTATCACAAAGTAGGTAGCGCATATTACAAGTTCGGAGAGACAATCTACGGCAATACGCGCTTCTCTTTTGAAACAACAAACAAAGCAATGTTCCCTATCGTGCAAGCGCAGGAGTTGGCTCACCCATCACTTGCTGAACAATACCCATACGAGATACGAAACGCTCTTGCTATCCCTAACGAAGAAATGCAATTTACAACAATGGTGGTTGTTGATGATACAGGACAGCAACACACGCTTGTAGGAGGCTCACCTCTTGGTGTAGTCATTCGTGACTTTGAATTACAAAACGAGAGAGAAAGTTCGGGATTGGCACCATCACTTGCGAATTCCGGCATCGCCCCTAATATCAAAATCCAACTACCCGACCACGATGAAATACCATCCAACATTCTTGTCCGTAGCGGGTTCGATAGACTACAAGCCTACCAACACGAGACCATGGGTGACGGTGGTTTACAGCACCCATCCCAACCAAGCGAGAGTGTAAATACAGCATTCAGTAATAATGGCGCAGGAGTCACCACAGCCCCTTATTGGGAACAGCGCGGCTACGAACACATCAATGATAATCCCAATTTATTCCCCGACAGCACTAATTCTCTCACCCAAGAGAACATATTGAAGACGGCCTACGAACCTCACGACCGCGCATTGTATTTCCACATCACTAAGATGGGCTACACATATACTCAGCGCGAACCCCTTGGTATAGTCGCCGGAGTCATGACGCGAAACGCGCTCACCTTCGTCTCATCTACTGCGAACACAATTACCGCTTCGGGTGCAATCACACCAGCAATATGGCAACAGAACAAAACGAACGATAACCGTTGCTTCATAGCAGTTAACGGGACAATCGCATCATACTTGGTAATAAACGGTAGCACTTTTGAGGGAGTCGTCTTCGCACCCGATTTCACAGCCGTTGCCGGAGATACTATTTCTCCATCTCATTATATTCCCGCAGGGACAACTCGACACTTTGCCGCAAGACGCTTGCGAGACCACGCAGAAGTGAGTGGTAACAGCCCCGACAAACCCCTCACTCATTGGGCGGGTGTCGCCAACAGCGCCAGCCCTGCTACCGCGGTAAGGACCGCTAACAAACTCACTCCAATGCCATTACCGCGAATGGGGCATCACTATGTCACACCTACAATGGCTACAATGCCGGGTCATCTTGCTCACCCTGCTTATCAAGTCATAACAGCAACCGAGTCGGCATGTCAAAGCGCGACAAAATCCGCCGAAGAAACCGCCGGGTATGATGATGTCCAAGAACATGCTGATACTCTTGTTTGGTTTTCCGGCGTAACAGCACCTACTCCTCCGAGCGATATTCACGGTGACGGATTCACTTTGCTCACCGAGACCAAAATCCGTTTCGACGGCTACGGTATCGCCGACGAAAGCAATGTGGCTAACTCCGCAGGTGGACACCGTATAGCATTAGAAACAGGAACCAATTACAACACTTCATGGAATTTCCCCGACCCTCTTGAAGTAGGGGCGTATCAAATTGTTATTCAGCCAAATCTGCATAGTCAGCAATTGATGGGAAACAACGCCAACACGGTGTTTGATTCAACCTCCGCACCTGTCAGTGCGGCAGGTAGCGCGGCAACCACTAAACCTCTGCTCACAGACCAAATAATCGCGACAGTTATCGCAATCCAATGGAGAAGTGGTAGTTCCGACCTCATCTTATCCGAAGCAACAATGGCTGATGTGCGCGGCTGTGAGATTTACTTGAATGAATTGATGCTTGATGTCGACCCGTCATCACGCGAGCAATTCACCAACTTACCTCTTCTTGGATTGCAGAACCCATTCGGTATCAACGCATCATCGTCCGGCGCATTCACTCGACGCTCACTACCTTATCATCCAAACATGTTCCGTCGCTCAACACCCGGACCTACTATTACTGTCCCATGGTGGTCGGTCGCATACGACCAAGCAACTGTATTCGCAAGTGGCGGCAACAACAAATGGATGCAGACTCAACATTATCACCCCGATGACTACTACCTGTTTTGTCGCTCAACACTTGGCGGTGTCGGATGTCAACTAACAATGACGGGCTATCCTTCTCTCTACCTTGATGTATATACTGAATACCTTGCGTCACTTACTCCAACATGCACAATTAAAAAAGTGGACCAAAGTGGAACAAAATTGTTTGTTGACAACAATGCACTATTCCCGCTTGTGGGGATAGACTACAAGAACCACAAATTAGCAATAGAAGGCTCGGACGGAATCACTTACTATATCACATATGCAAATCGAGGATATAACAGCAGTCCCACAGCAGGTGCCAACACGACTGTGTTTGTCGGAGTGGTAGCATCCTCATACATTTGGGGCAAACTCGCAGAAGACCAAACCATTCGTCTCACCGGACCTTCGGCTACACTCCTCGCAGGTGAAGTTTACACCAATTCCGAAGCAAGTGTCGCCACCCGCAATCTCCCACAGTTGTTAACCGGAACGCGCGACACCAATTCCGGCAATCCAGCAGACGCATACTTGTGTCTATGGCACTACAACCTTGGTCGCCCAATGACTTGGTTTTCCGACTCGCGCACAAACGCTACCGATGTAGCGGTTGACAACGCCCCATACAATCACCTACCCGAACATTTTGAGACGGTCCATTATCACGAATTCATATACGCTATGAGCGATGGCCCATTCAAGTTCCGCATGCGCGGTTGGGATGGACCCGGTGATGGTTTAGTAGCCACATGGACCGACACTTCAAACTACCCTCACCAAGCCGGACTTGACTCAATGAGTTCTGCGCGTCAATACCACTACGGTTCATTTTGGCCCGGTGGACATCGCTTTGGCGCACAAATGAGTTCTATGACGCTATACGGGACAGCCTCAATTGGGTGGGGTGGGAAAGACAGCAAGATACAGATTGATACAGGAACAAGCGGCATTGCGAATAAAGGATTACAAATCGCTGATACACTCCCAACAAGTTTGACAGATTCTATCGGAAGCGTAAACACAAAACGACGCGTAGGAATGGGCTACCGAGTATCAGTTCGGCAACCATACAACCGACCACGATGGGCTATCAAAGGCGGACAAGGCTTGCGCGACCCTTATGCCTCACACCATTTCAACCTCGATGGGCCATTTGTCTCTCAAGAGGCAGGAACAGGAAAGAACTTCACCGAATCCGATTCGGCATCCAGCGTGAGTGATTCACCATACACGGCATCTTACACAGGTATTCTTGAACGACACACGAACGCGTCAGCGTTGATTGGTAGCGACATAAAAGGTCAGCAAGTCCGATACAGCCACGGTCGTCGCATGACGAAACCGTTTGGTTGCGCAGTTCGCAACATCATCAACCCAACAACAGGATTTAGGTTGTTTCACGGAGACACACCTACGGGGCTTGTAGGGACAAATGTTGACGACCAAAGAGTGAGCCTCGCGCTTGCTCAAGCACACTACATGGTTGATTGGTGGGGCAACACCACCGGAGAAGAGGTGCGTAGATTCCCTGTTCGTGGGTTTGGTATTCGCCCATCGTGGGACCCCGAAGACTCTTACCATTCTAATGATAGAGCCGCCGCCCCCGCAGAAGCGATGATTGCGCAACGAAGCAACATAGGTAGTGCGTTAGCGGTGATTGACTTTTTCGACCCTGTATCAGCAAAGCGCGTAGGTGACAGAGGAGATGGTCGCGGTGTTCGTTGGCCGACAGCCTTCAACGAAGACATTCTACAAGCAGTTAGCACACCTATTCGACCTGTTGGTATGGTTCTATCACACCATACCTCGGAACCACCATTCACAAGTGGTTATATTCGCGCATCAAATGACACTTTGCAGAACTATGAGGTTCCTCGCGGTATCAGCAACAGGTTGGAGATTTCAGCCGACGATGGTTTATTGAAACCTGCGGCCATGATGGGGTCTAATACAGCAACCGCCGAAACAGGATTCTTACCGGCGAGTCAAGTTATTCAAGAACCAATATCAAGAGTGTCACCAAGAATAGGATTAGACGCACCAATCATCGGAACGACAGATAAGAAGTATGGTATCATCGGAACAGAAGCCGTGAGCCTTCACACAGACCGAGGTGTGGGTCAGCGCTTCATCTTAGCCGGAGGGGTCAGCACATCTAATCGCGCGGTTAGTGATTTCGACATGACCGCTTTGAACCTATCAAGCGCTAAACAGGTTATGAGGTTTGGACAGACACACGGTATTCCTGTTATGGGCGGCTCTTACATTCTTGAGGTCTCCTCATACATCGACCCTATCAGCGATTTAGGATGGGGTCGGTCGGATGATTCTTCGTCAAATCGCAGTAGCAACCCATATCAAACCACAGCGAATAACCCGTTATCCGCGGCAACAAATGTAACCGACAAGTCAATGAAGTTCTTGGTAAGACCTGTTCGCGTTCTCGACCATAAACATATTGAGATTTTCCGAACAAACAAAACTCACTTCTTGAGCGCAACTGCCGCAGGTCGCTACGGTGTGTTCTCATACGACATGCCTAACGCGAGAGCGACAGTGGCGACATCGACATTTATGAGAGACACTAACCCGTCACCAACCAACGCTCCTTACCCACCTGTCTATCTATTCAAAGAGGCGACATCAACAGCCGCACCTGTGAGTTTCGGACCGAAGATTCCGGGCTTTGAATCATCATCGTTTGGTAATACTCTAAAGCAACCTGTTGCGCGAATGATTGTAAGCACCAACACATTACAGCACTACCGCGGAGATGCGAGTCGGAAACAATCAGTGAAAGAAGGTGAAGGTATTTTCATCAGCAACAACTTTTCGATACAACCTCGCTTTACGCAATTGTTATATCCGGGTGCCAATCAAAACACTTCAACACACACGAGTGAAACGAACAGAAGCGATAATAATTTGGACTGATACTTATGACTTATGAAATACCTGCCCCTGCCAACGCGACTTATGTTGCGCGAGCGACAGGTAGGAGCGATACAATCCACACAGAAGTAGGTTCGCTGATAGAACAACCTAAGTTTGTGGATAACGCGGTTCACCACGCTATATACGAGACCTCAACTATTGGTGACATTAAACTCAATACACTGAAAATAAAACCTCCAACTCAAACTGACTTCGTGACTACACATCAAAGAAGATACATCTTCTCCGAAGAAGATTCATCCCTACGAGTAGCCCACACAAGGCGCAAAAGCGCACCGTTTTACAATGGAGCGTTGCTAAGCGACACATCACTCCCCCCGCTTCTCATTGATGCCGAAGACCATTCTTTGCGATTAAAGACGCAGGGTGTCACTTCGACAACACACGGCTCTAACATCACCTTAACCAACATGAGGGGTAAATCTCTCAACGATTACGGGATGAAAGACTCGACACATATGCGCTTCGCGCAAGTTTTTTCTGTTGGTTTAAGAACCACTGACCTCGTTCAAAGACTATTCAAAGATTCTCTACACGGGTTAAACAGCGTAGGTGTCGGTATGCCTATCAGCAACAGCAACTCAATTAACGGAGAGAATATACGAAACAGACACAGCAATACATTTGTCGCTAAAGACTTCTACGCAACAGCAATTCCTACCGCAATTCGTTCTGTTGCGCGTTACGACCATTACAGTATTTTCCATGACCGCTTTGGTAATTTTATCTACTCCCCCAAATTATTCAAAATCACAGATAGAGAAATAGGACAGCGGAGTGGTTCGGGAACTGCTGAAATCGACCCAATTGTCGCCGCCGCTAACCGCATCGTAGTCGAGGGTAAAGCCTTTGCGCTCAATGATAAAATACGCTCGATGATTGATGATGTCGAAGCCCAAAAGAAAGAAGGAACTATTCGTCAAATGAGAGTGAGAGTTCCTACCGCTACTAACGAGACGCAAGCAAGGCGCTCAGCAAATCAAATGTTACGGCTTAACCGCAAGGCGCAAGGCGCGATGAAATCGAAAAACCACACACGCTCTTGGGATTTACAACCGGGTGAAGTAGCAACATACAAACAATCATCCATGGGTGTTGATGACAAGCAAGCAATCATTGAAGTTAAACATACCCAAGAAGGAATATCCGACTTTCAATTCTCGTCTTACGAGAGTGGACTTGAGGGTGTGTTAAACGCGTTCGCAGATGATGCAGAAGAAGCATCCGAAATTGATGAGCCGGACAGGTCAAATCAAATCCTCACCTTAGACAAAACAGGTATAGGTCGAATGAGACTCAAATCAAAATTACGCATGGAGGTCCGTGGCGTTTCCTCTTTTACTGAGCGCGCATACACTATCGACCATTCAGTCATACACCTCAACACGGGAGCAGACATTCACGCGGGTTTCATCATCGGTCATCGTCATGCTGGTATGACGGGCGCGAGCCGCGGTGCTATCGGTAGTGGCTACTCAAAGAGGATTGTAAGCGCAAGTTCTTTCAGTAGCACCACCATCACCGTTGCATCAAACGCGACTGACGGCTTTCCGACCACTGGAAAACTCACAGTTAATGACACCCTTACTGTCGCATACACGGGAATAACAAGCACAACCTTCACAGGTGTGAGCGTCATAGCCCCAAGTATCGGAACCGCCATACCGTCTTCAATTACCCAAATTAAACTACTGAGACCGCGCGGTCACGAAATGATACCTGTAAAATCACTTATGAAAAGGAGAAGTTTGTAATGCCAATCCTTAACAGTATCAAAAGAAGGCTTATCGAGACTCTCGCTGGTCTTGTTAATGAGTTGCATATCGGTAGCGACGGCACTGTCGCGTCTGCCGATGACGGTGGTGCAAGAACGCTTGCTCGCGTAAGCCCAACAGTCACTATTATTGATGATACGAGTATATTGGTCGAAGGGTCTTTCAACACATCACATGTCTACGCATCACCTATCAAAGAAATATATTTACAATACAAAGACCCGACGACGGGAGAGTTCGTTCCTGTGTATCGCGCGGACATAAACGACTTTAACAAAAGCGCGCAGAACGAAGTGAGATTCTCATTTATTTTGGAGTTGGATTAGTATGACAGACAGTTTATCGGGACACACAGCCGCGCAGAACACGCTCGGTGCAGACGGATTAAGAGACGGAGACGCGCTTTCAAGCACCTCACTCACGAATATATTACAAGGAGTTAACGGGAACGGAATACTTCGCTTGGAGGACGGGGCTTATGGCTCGACCCGCAATGCTACAAACGGGCAACCGGGCGCTATGGTGAGACACAGCGATACTTACAAACTGACGATAACAGGCGGCTACGCAGTTCTTGATGGAGTAGTGTATGAATTCGCGGGCGGGCCGGGTGGAACAGCGACCCTTGTTTTAGGCGACAGTGGTGACGGAACAGGTGGAGTTGAACTTCAATCATCAGCAGAAGAAGCCCTCTATGTCATCTATGTAGCATCAGCAAGCGGAGAAGCCAAAGTCCACTACGAAGGTGGTAGCCCTGTGAATACAGCAAACGGCCTCTACCCGACAGCGGCCTCTACATTCCTTGTTGATTACAACACAGGCGCGAGCCAAACCAACATGAAGACAACCGTTCTCGCAGTAGTGAGAGTGAAGGGTGGCGGTAGCGGCAATCACAATGCGGTTATTCAAGAGATTAACGATAAGCGCGTATTCTTAGCACCTTCTGTTCAATACATGGTCCCTCTATCATTAGGCGGACTTAGCAGTAATAAGGTTGCTACCGGAGGCGCGCATGGCCTCAACAATATCATCCATCTCAACGGCTTACAAAGCGAAGCAGGGAACATTGCGGCTGATGGAACAGACTCTATCACAGCATTATGGCCGAGCCATCCTCGATTTGGGGGGTTCGCCCAAGCCCCTCCCGGCTCAACAGATGCGGGCTACGGGCAAGGACCATCGCGCGGTGCTGACATTGCGGGTAATCATGTGAAGAATGAATTGTATTTCGCGGGGCGCAACAACGAAGCATCCAACCACTTTGCGGTTCGTCTCGCTGGTCGAGGCGTTGACGCATCAGCAACAATAGTCGACGATAACAGAACCTTTGTCATCACAGCAGAAGGAGATTCATTCTTTGTTTTGAAAGTCGCAGACAGCAAGACCGTCACGCTCAATCCCGAAAGAGCAGGGACAGGCTCAAAATACAAATTCCCCGAAGGTCACATCATCGAAGTGTGTAACGACAGCGCGGGAACAGGTCTTATCGTCTTTGACAATTACAGTGATAGCGCAGACCTTGCGGCTTCGCTAAGCCCTACCCATCGCGCTACCTTCATTTACGAGGGTAGTAAGTGGTTGCGCTGTGACTACCAATCAGCAATCTCCGGCGCTATCAGTGAGATTACAGCAGGGACCGGACTGACCGGCAGTTCGCTTACATCGGGAACAGCAGTTCTCAATGTGATTGGTGGTGACGGTATCACCGCAAATGCAGATGAAATAGAAGTGACAGTGGACGGAGCAACAATTGAGTTGAGTGCGACTAATGGAGCAGGTGCGGTTCGCATCAAAGCCGGTGGTATAGACACAGCCCACATCGCTAACGACCAAATCACCGCCGCGCTGATGGCTGATGATGCTATCAACACCGACCAAATAGTTAACGATGCAGTCACAGAAGACAAGTTAGCCAACTCACTACTCGCTGAAATAGACGCGAACACAGCAAAGGTTACTAATGTAGTCACCAACTTATCCATATCGGGAACCACAGGCGCGAGAACAATAGTGTCTTCGGATGGAACAGACGCAGTTATACCAATTGCTACTACATCCGTAGCCGGTGTGATGAGCAAAGCAATCTTTGATGAACATACCGCAAATGTAGCAAAGGCTACTAATGTAGTCACCAACTTATCCATATCGGGTAGTGCGGCGGCAAGGACAATAGAGTCTTCGGATGGGACAAACGCAGTTATACCAATCGCTACTACATCAGTATCGGGGTTATTGAGT
>TARA_R110002111_G_scaffold92834_6_pt1 | contig 27215 bp, 24 predicted proteins | sample TARA_R110002111 | Tara Oceans TARA_R110002111 (sample SAMEA4397363) | marine metagenome | biome: Polar Biome; feature: [ZZZ] marine water layer (ENVO:01000295); material: water (ENVO:00002006), including particulate matter (ENVO:01000060) such as... | depth 199 m | reverse complement strand
GAGAGGTCCAGCGACTTATATGCCGAAGCATGAAGCATATATGTCGCTGGACCTCTCTTAGTTTGGTTATTTCTATTTGCCATTACTTTAATACCTTGCTCAAATGAATACGTTTGATTAGGTGTATTTTTAAAAATATCATTCCAATTGTAGCTACTCCAACCTTGTGTGAGTAATAAATTGTCTAGCTCATATTTTTTTTTTGCATCAATATCTGTAAAGTAATATTTGGCTTGCTCTATAGCACCTTTTATATAAGGTTGTAAATAGGTGTAAGAAATAATATTGTTGTGTCTGCCGTAAGATTTTGTTTCTTGAGGAAGAACAGAAATACTCAAAGAGTTAAAAGATTTAGTATCAATATCTTTAAAATTAAGATTTACTTCGACAGTATCTCTCGTTTTGGTAGCTGAAATAGTATTTGAGGTTAATACATTTAAACCTTGGTGGTTAAAGAATAAGCGCTCAGCAATTGGTTTATCATTTTCATTAAAAAGTGTTAGAATATTAACACCCAAAGCACTATTGCTATATTCTATGGCTTTAGTAACTACAGTTTCATCTGTAAAATAGATATCCATTATATCATAACTATTACCGTTATGAATCATTAAAGTGTGTCTTTTGTTTTTAACGGCTTCTAAGGTTTCTGAGTTGGTAATAACAGAGACAAAAACTTTAGATTTTAGACTTTTAAGAGATATTATAATTCCTCTAGCTTCAATATTTTCATTAATGTTAAAACTAAATTCTTTATTAGCATTAGTAATTTTTACTTTATAGCTATTATCCAAATCCGCTAATAATTGAAACTGGCCAACACCAAATTGGTTAGTTTCAAAAAGAGAGAGTACTTCATTATTTCTGTCTAGAACTTCACCTTCGACATTTGGGACTCCAAAACCAAGATTATTTTTAATAACGACACCGACGTTGTTGATAACACCGTTTAATAAATGTCCGCTTTCTGGCAGAAACTGTGCATCGATTACATTTTCTAGAAGCTCTTCTTCGATATATTTTTTAGAACTAGGATCTATTACTTTTATCGATTCTTGATAGTGATTTTGTTCGTTAAAATTAAGCATCCAATTGGTATATGCCTTTATATTGTAGTAACCTGAAGTGAATGTAGAGTCTAGTTCAAACGTATTAGATGCCACACCATTTTCTACAAGAATTAATTTTTGTTGTAATACCTTTTTATTTTTGTCTTCAATACTTACATAAAGATTTGTTGTAAGAGCAGAAAGTTTTTTATCGTTCTTGTCCATAACATAGGCTTTAAACCCTATTGTCTCCCCTTTGATATAAGTGGACTTGTTGATATGTAGATAAACTACTTCGCGAGGAGCTTCTGTATAGTCTTCGTAAGCTGTTGAAATTTCTGAATCTTCTTGACCGCTTAAAGAAAATGAGCTAAATAAAAAGAGAACAAAAATAAATTTGAACATAAGAATAATATTTGATGCTTTCATGGCAGTTGATTTTAATATAAATTTATTGAAAAACAGGCTAAATAGAAGCTGTTTTAACGCGAGTTTAATAAAGAATATAATGATTTCATTGGTTTTTTGGTTCACAACGTTTATTACTTGTTGTAAGTTATTCTCATCTGAAACGTTTATTGGTATCGATTGTAAACCATTCTGAAAGGTATTAATGGCTTTAAACAAAATTTATAAGCTCCAAGCAGACCAATTTTATTGCTAACTAATTTTTAATCCATTAGAAACATCTTCTTCACTAACACTGAGCGCAGTCGAAGAGTCAGGATTCACAAACACCAAATTACCAAACTTATCTTCAGTCATTAAAATCATACCTTGGCTTTCAATTCCGCGCAAAGCTCTTGGAGCTAAATTCACTAATACAGTAACCCGTTTACCAATAATATCTTCTGGTTTAAAGCTTTCTGCAATACCCGAAACTATTGTACGTGTATCTATACCAGTATCTACTTTCAAAACAAGTAGTTTTTTAGTTTTTGGCATTTTTTCTGCCTCTAGAATCGTGCCAACTCTAATATCTAATTTTGTAAAATCTTCAAATGTAATTTCGTCTTTTTGAGGCTCTAGAATTTTCTTAGCAGCTTCATTAGCTTTTTTACTAGCTTCTAATTTATCGAGCTGTGTTTGAATTTCAGAATCTTCAATTTTTGAAAATAATAGTTCTCCTTTACCAATTTGGTGCGCAGCAGGAAGTAAGATTTCTTTTGTGGAAATATCGCCCCATTTTAATTCGTCATTAAGAGACACATTTGTTTGAGTCGTGGCAATCTCATTATTTGAAGAGATTACCACATTAGTTCCTTCCTCGTTATGACATAAGCCAAGTATGTTTTTGAGTTTTTTTGAAGTAAAAGGTAAAAACGGCTCACATAAAACAGCTAAAGCTGAAGCAATTTGTAAAGCTATAAACATTACTGTTTTAGTACGTGTTTCGTCTGTTTTAATTGTTTTCCATGGTTCTTCGTCAGCCAAATACTTGTTCCCAAGTCGTGCTAAATTCATTAATTCTTGGCTCGCTTCTCTAAAACGATATCGTTCAATAGAGCTAGATATTACAGCTGGATATGCTTTTATTGTAGCTAAAGTCTCTTTGTCAATATCTAAATAGTCTGATGGAGTAGGAACAACACCTTCATAATACTTATTAGTTAAAACCACAACGCGATTAATAAAGTTTCCGAAAACAGCAACCAATTCATTGTTATTTCTGGCTTGGAAATCTTTCCAAGTAAAATCGTTATCCTTTGTCTCTGGTGCATTAGCTGTTAAAGCATAACGCAATACATCTTGTTGATTAGGAAAATCTATTAAGTAGTCTGGTAACCAAACGGCCCAATTTTTGGAGGTTGATAACTTATTACCTTCTAAATTTAAAAATTCGTTTGCAGGGACATTCTCGGGTAAAATATAAGAGCCCTCAGCCTTTAGCATCGCTGGGAAAATAATACAGTGAAATACAATATTATCTTTACCTATAAAATGAACAAGCTTTGTGTTTTCGTCTTTCCAGTAGTCTTCCCAGTTTTTCCCTTCGCGTTCTGCCCATTCTTTTGTGGCAGAAATATAACCGATAGGTGCATCAAACCAAACATAGAGCACTTTGCCCTCACCACCTTTAACTGGTACAGGAATTCCCCAATCTAAATCTCTGGTTACGGCTCTTGGTCTTAAGCCATCATCAATCCAAGATTTTACTTGTCCATACACATTAGGCTTCCAATCCTTTTTATGTCCTTTTAGGATCCATTCTCTTAAAAAATTTTCGTACTTATTTAAAGGCAAAAACCAGTGTTTGGTTTCTTTTAAACTAGGCACATTTCCTGTAATAGCAGATTTTGGATTTATTAAATCTGTTGCGTTATGGCTAGTTCCACAGTTTTCACATTGATCACCATAGCTTTCTTCATTACCACATTTAGGGCATTTGCCTATAACAAAACGGTCTGCTAAAAACTGATTAGCTTCTGCATCGTATAGTTGTTCTGAAACTTCTTCAACAAATTCATTTTTATCGTAAAGTGTTTTAAAAAATTCTGAAGCTGTATCGTGATGAATTTTAGCCGATGTACGCGAGTAATTATCAAATAAAATACCAAAATCTTCAAAAGATTTTTTTATGTTGGCATGGTATTTATCTACTATATATTGTGGAGAAACACCTTCTTTTTTTGCTTTAATTGTAATGGGGACCCCATGCTCATCACTTCCGCATATAAAAGCAACGTCACTACCTGTTAACCTTAAGTATCTTGAGTAAATATCTGCGGGTACATAAACACCAGCTAAATGCCCAATATGTATTGGTCCATTTGTATATGGTAATGCTGCTGTTATGGTATATCTTTTCGGCATAGTTTCGGATTTTTTCAAGGCACAAAAATACACAATATAAAAGCGATTTAGAAAAAAAATGTACATTTACAGAAAGCAGTTTTTATGACCTTGAGACCACAATTTAAATATTTAATTTATGCTGTTGCTTTAGTAATGTCTATGAATGTTTATACTCAAACGGAAACTGATAATTCTACTGAAATGATATCAGAATTAATTCAGCCACCATATTTAAAAGCAGGCGATACAGTTGCTATTGTTGCACCATCTGGCATCTTGAAAAATCGAGAGCGCGAAGTGCAACAAGCCGTTGATTTATTAAAAAGTTGGGGTTTATATGCTATAGTTGGTAAACACGTATTTAGTAAATCGAATCATTTTGCTGGTACTGATGACGAGCGTTGTGAGGATTTGCAAAAAGCTATGGATGATCCTAAAATTAGTGCTATTTGGTGCGCAAGAGGCGGTTACGGAACGGTTAGAATTTTAGATAAACTGAATTATAAAAGATTTAAAGAAAACCCAAAATGGGTTATTGGTTATAGTGATATTACTGCTTTACATAACCAATTACAAAATAAAGGATTTGAATCACTTCATGCTTTATTGTGCGTAAGTTTAACAAAGGATTTAAGCGAAGTAAAGAGTTCGATAGACACTTTTAAATCGGCTTTATTTGGGAAGCCAACGAATTATGTGTTAGAAGGTTCTAATTATAACAGAGTAGGTGAGGCTTCAGGTCAATTGGTTGGTGGTAACTTAACAATGTTGCATACTATGTTAGGATCAAAAGAAAGTATTGACACCTCTAGAAAGATTCTTTTTATTGAAGAAATAGGCGAATACAAGTATCATATAGATCGTATGCTACAGAGTATGAAACGTGCTGGTTATTTTGATAACTGTAATGGTCTTATCGTAGGTAATATATCTAAAATGCGACAGAATACTACACTTTGGGGAACTTCAGTAGAACAATTAATTCTTGATGCTTTAGTAGATTATGATTTTCCAATCGCTTTTAATATGCCAGCAGGTCATGAGAAAGATAATAGAGCGTTGGTTTTGGGGCGAATTGTGGAATTGAAAGTTGAGAAGGAAAGTACTTCGCTTGTTTTTAAGAAATAACATGTCATTCTACGACCTCACAAAACAAGAACGTAACCAAATTGTAGAAAAAATCAATCAAGAAATTGAAAATGATTTAAAACAAAACAAGACTGAAAACATTATAATATACTTTTCAGATGATGACACTTATATTCGTAAAACAGGCTATTTGGCTGTGGGTAAAATTTTCTATGCACAACCGCAATTACAACTCATAATACTTTCTGTATTAAAACATTTGATACGCTCTGTTAATGAATTGGTAAGACAAACAATAGTTAATGCTGCTGGTGAAATCGGGAAGTTTCATTTTAATAAGATTAAAGATTTTATGGATACTGGTTTATTTGACGACCATCATCGCGTTAGAAATGCAGTTATAGGCTCAATCAAGAAAATGGGAGAACGAAACCCTGTGCCAGTTTTGGCTTGGGCAAAGATATATCTTCAACATCAAGACAAGGAAATTAGACGAGAGATTTGCCATGGTATTGAATTGAGAGGCAGAACACATCCTCAAGATATTTTACCATTATTAAAGGAGCTTGAATTTGACGAAACCAAACGTGTTTCAGATACGTTAATTCATGTTCTTGGACAAATATCATATAAGCGTGGTTGCTTAAAAACTGTTGTTGCACATCTTAATACATGGAAAAACAAAGAGCTAGTGCAACACGCATTAGATGAAATTGTTGATGTGCATAATCGCTATAAAAATTTCTCAGTTTTAACTCAGCAACAAGCAATTGATTATATTGATGCTAATTATAAAATTTAAGTTGAACTAAAAAGATAACCACTTTCGTGGGAGGTGAGCATGGCACAACATAACGAACTTGGTAAAAAAGGAGAGCAATTAGCCGTAGATTTTCTACTTAAAAATAAGTACGAAATCATTGAGAGAAACTATCGTTTTGATAAAGCTGAGGTAGATGTTTTAGCACTAAAAGATAATATTCTAGCCGTTATTGAAGTTAAAACAAGGTCAACAATAGATTTTGGTAATCCGCAAGACTTTGTAAAGCCCAAACAAATAAAAAACTTGGTAAAGGCAGTAGATGAATATGTAAATGAGAATGACCTAGATCTAGAAGTCCGGTTCGATATTATTGCTATTGTAAAAGAGAAAAAAGGATTTAGTGTTGAGCATCTAGAAAATGCGTTTTATCATTTTTAAATATACAAGTGCGTAACAATAATAAAGAGACCGTAGAAGGCTACGTTTACTGTCATGTCTTTTGTGTTTAAACTCTTAAAACGTAAAGATTCCTTTTTTATAATACCACGACATAATACAAAGCTAATTAATATGATACCAAGAAAGAGGAACCAATATAATGACTGAGGATAAGGCAATGTTATATTTGTTATTAAAAATAGAATTACTAATCCACCAGCAACTAAAAGTCGCTTTTCGTCTTTCACGTTTAAATTATTTCTCAAGGAAACGTCTCTCACTTTTATTAAAATTAAGCTTGAGATGAAAATTAAAAAACACAATGGTAAACGTCATTCTTTTTCTTTAGATAAATTTAATGATTATATAGCAAATTGAAAAAATAATTCAGATTTTATTTATAAAAATTCATCTCGTCTATATAATGCCACACATTATCAGATAACATAGGTCGAACATTTTTCCCGCTTTTAATTTCATTTCTTATAAACGTAGAAGAAAGCTCCATTATTGGCGCAGGTATGTTAAAAATTTTAGGATGGTCGTTAAACGGAGTTTCTATTTTTCCATTTGAAAGTCTAGGATAAACATAAATAGAATGATTCTCTAGAATAAGCTCATAATTTTTCCACTTATGAAAACTTTTTAAGTTGTCTTCACCCATTATTAAAGCAAACTCATGTTCAGGAAATTTTTCGAAAAGATAAGTGAGTGTATCTATAGTATAGTTGGGTTGTTTTAAATCAAATTCAATATCACTAGGTCTTAATTTTGTGTAATCCTTTGTGGCACGATATACCATTTCTAAACGCTGGTGATTATCGAGTAAACTACTTTTCTTTTTAAAAGGACTCATTGGAGTTACTACAAACCAAATTTGGTCTAAATTGCTATGTTCTGCTAAATGGTTAGCAATAGTTAAATGACCAATGTGTATTGGGTTAAAGGTGCCAAAATATAAACCAATCTTCATATTATTGAGCTATAAAATCTGAAACTAAATTATAAGCGTTTTCTAGAGCCTGGTCTAAATCAGAGTTGACAACAATAACATCAAATAGTGGCGCAGTTGCTAATTCTGCAGGTGCTTTTGCAACACGCATACTTATTTTTTCTTCACTCTCTTCCCCTCTGTCTTTAAGACGTCTTACGAGTTCGTTTAAATCTGGTGGCTTCACAAAAACAGCTAATGTTTGTTCGGGAAATTTTCGTTTTATACGTAAACCTCCAGAAACATCAATGTCAAAAATAACATGTTTTCCTTTTGCCCAAATACGCTCAATTTCAGTTTTTAACGTACCGTAAAAGTTGTCTCTATAAACTTCTTCCCATTCTAAGAATTCATCTGCTTTTATTTTGTTTTTAAATTCTTTTAAAGATAAATAGTAATAATCTTTTCCGTGTGCCTCATTACCTCTTGCTTCTCTAGATGTTGCAGAAATAGAAAACTCTAAATTGAGTTCTTGCTGCTTTAATAAATGACGAACAATTGTTGTTTTTCCTGAGCCCGAAGGTGCTGAGAATACGATGAGCTTACCTTGTTTTTTTTTATTTTCTTTTAACATTGACAATGATTTTTTAATGCTAACTGCGACTATACACTGTCAACTAATTACAGGACATTCAATAATTGTTCCTTAATTTTTTCGAGCTCATCTTTCATCTGAACTACTAATTTTTGCATCGGAGCATAATTAGATTTTGAACCTATAGTATTAATTTCTCTTCCTATTTCTTGAGAAATGAAACCCAGTTTTTTGCCATTAGAATCATCAGAATTTAGTGCCTTAGTAAAATAGTCTAAGTGATTATCTAATCGTACTTTTTCTTCGGTAATATCATATTTTTCAATGTAATAAACCAACTCTTGCTCAAAACGATTTTCATCTACCTTCTCTTTGATATCAGAAATACCCTTTTCTAAACGAGCTCTTACTCCGTCAATACGATCAGGATCCATAGTGATAACCTCATCTAATAAACGTCTAAGTGTAGTAATTCTATCTATAAAATCTTGTTTTAAAATGGCGCCTTCATCTTTTCGATAAATCACAATTTTAGAAATGGCTTCTATTATTTCAGTGTTAATTGTGCTCCATTCTTCTTCATCGATTTCATCGCGTTCAGTGGTTACCGCATCTGGTAAACGAATTGCCATTTTTAATAGTTCAGTAGCATTACCATTAACAACATCCTTGAGTTGTTTTATGTATTCATTTACTACTGTTTTATTAATTTTTGAGCTTGTGTCTTCACCAGTAATTTCTACAAATAGCGAAAAATCGACCTTTCCTCTAACAAGGTTTTTGGCAATAAGTTTTCTGATTTCTAACTCTTTTGCACGATACATGGATGGCATACGAGCGTTAAGGTCTAAACTTTTGCTATTCAGTGATTTTAATTCAATAGATATTTTTTTTGTAGGGAGCTGAAGTACAGATTTCCCGTAACCTGTCATGGATTGTATCATTAAGATGCTGCTATTAAAGTTGCGCAAAGGTACAAAATTGAATGGTTTTATGGTTTGTTTAAATAGTTTCTAAAGGAACCAGTTTCTGGAATTGACTTTTATAACTTTGCCATACCTACTTGAATATGTAATTTCTTTATACGACATTACATGTTTAATTTGGTGTAACCATATTTGAAATGTAATCTATGTACAAAAAACAGTTTGAAATCCGTTGGAGTGATGTGGATGCTAATAGTCATTTAGCGAATTCTGCCTACACTAATTTTATGAGCCATACGCGTATGGCATTTTTTGAAGAATTTGGCTTCTCAATGCCAGAAATTAAAAATAATAATTTAGGGCTAGTGGTATTTTATGAACACATGCACTATTTTAAAGAATCGTTTCTTGGAGCACCAATTACAGTTACTATAGAGGTTTCGGGACTAAGTGAAGATGGTATGCTTTTTATGTTTGAGCATAATTTTTACAATCATAAAGGTGAAAACTTAGCTTATTGTGAAATGCAAGGTGGTTGGATAGATTTAAAAGCAAGAAAATTAACTGGTTTACCAGAATTTTTATTAGAATTAGCTCAAAAATTTCCAAAATCTGAAAGTTATAAAATCCTTTCTAAAGAGGATACTCGAAAGAATGGTGTGCGACCAAAACCGATGAGAATAAATTCTTATTTAAAAGGCGAGTGCTGTTTAAATGATTTTATATGAACATTTTCTATAAAAGGTGTCAAAATTTTATTAGGAATATGCCTTTTATGTTTACAATAACACACTAAAGATTTTGGTTTTGCACCAAGCGTACTTTTAATTTCTGAAGCTGTTCTACCTAAATTAATTTGACTTGATTTTGTTTCAATACCGAGTTTTACATAATCATTTAAAATCCTTGGGTATATGGCAAATTCTTTATTATTAGAATAATCAATGCCAATAAAATGTGCATCAAGATGCGTTTCATTTTGCATAGCAGAAAGAAATCCAACCAATTTGCCATCTAAAAAATAACCTTTTACAATAAATTTTTCGTGGTACGCTTTTTTAAGATGAATATAGGTATCGAGATTTAAGATTTGTGCATTAAAATCTGCATTGTTAATAGTATTCTGATACAATTCCTGTAGTTGTTTTTCGTGTGTTTGAATATCTTCAACAGTAAAAAATTGAGCTTTCAAACTTTTGCTTTTAGTATCTGCTCTATTCGCTTTTACTCTATATTTTGATTTTAAGGTGTTTATGTAATCATCAAAAGAATGCCATTCTGGTTTTAGAGTAATAATCATATTAGGTTCTACATGCATTGCAGTATAGTTGTAAGATTTTAAATGATTTGTAATGTAAAGGGATTCTTTTTCAAAATCTTTAACAAAAATGGCACTGAGTTTTTTTGTAATTTTGGATAAGTGCTTTACTCCATCAGCAATGGCTTTAAACGTTTCAATTTTATCTTCACCATCCTTTAAAAACGTACCATATTCACCACTTAAAAATACATTGCCACAAAACAAAACGCGGACATGATTATTACAAAACATTTTATTAATAACACGCCTTAAATTAGCATACATTTTAATGTTTTTGGTAATGGTTTCAATACCAATAGTTACGATTTGTGTGTTTGCAAAAGCTACAGCCTCTTCACCTTTTAAAATAAAGATGTAATTAAATTCAATATCAGTGTTTGCAAGTTCGAAGGCACTTAAAAACTCTGGAGAATAATAAATGTTGGTGCAACAATTTACGCTATCCCAATAAGCTTGAGGAATGCTATTTACCGTTTTAAATATTTTAGATTTTAAAGACAAATCAGTTAATTTTTTTAGGTTTAAGCGTGACTAAATATACACCAGAAAATATAAGAACCATCGCAATAATTTTTAATGTATCTATTGTGTCTGCTCCCATAATAAGGGCAAACAGACCAGCAATTACAGGTTGCAAATAAATAAACACACCAACTGTTGAGGCCTTTAACTTGTTTAGCGCTATCGGATTTAGTAAATAAGTCCCAAAAGTTGCTCCAATAACAACAAAGAGTACAGAAAATGAAATATAGGGTGTAAATGTTTGCCACTGTACCTCTTGTAATTCATTATAGCCAAATGGTAATACCATAAAAAATCCAAAAAGGAACAACCATTTTATAAAAGTAAAGGGATGATATTTTGCGGTTAACTGTTTTATTAGAATGATGTAAACACTATAGAAGAAAGTATTTAATAAAATAAAAGTATTTCCTAAAATAATATTGTCTCCTTCTCTTTCAGAATCGCCAAAGAGCGTTAAGGATAAAGCACCAAAAAAAGCTAAGGCAACACCACTAATTTTTAAAGTTGTAATTTTTTCTTTTAATATAATCGATGATAAAATTAAAATAATAACAGGTGTTATAGTTACAATAGCAGAGGCATGTATCGGTGTTGTTAGTTCAACACCTTTTAAAAAAAACAGCATGTTTATGGCTACACCAAACACTGCAGCGATAAAAAATTTAAAATAGTCTTTTTGCTCAACTTTTTCTTTTGGCAACCAAATACTGAATAACCAAAATAAAATTGTAGCACCGCCAACTCTTAAAACCGTTAACGCAAATGGTTTTACAAAATTTTCATTCATTACCGTTTTTGCAAAGGTATAATTGAGTCCGTATAAAACCTGGACCATAAAGAGCGCAAAAATAGCAAAGCCTCTACTATTCATGTATAGAGAGTTTTGCTGCTTCTATTGTTTTTTTAGAATTGCCTACAAATATCTTATCGTCAATTATAATTACGGGACGTTTTAGAAATGTATAGTGTTCTAAAATGTAGTTTTTATAATTTTCTTCAGTAAGTGACTTATCTTTTAAATTAAGTACTTTATATAGTCTTGCACGTTTACTAAACAGACTTTCGTAACTATCAGTTAGCGCTCTCAAATTTTCAATTTGAACTTTAGTAATAGATTCAATTTTTATGTCTTGGAGTAGAAACTCATTAGATAAATTGAGTTCAGCTATAATTCGCATACAAGTATTACAAGTGCTTAAATAATATATTTTTTTCATATCCGAAATCTCAACAATTTTGAGACTACAAAGTAACCTTAATTAATACTAATTTTAGTTACATTTAGAAAAATATATTTATACTTATTGCGTTTTCAGCATTGCAATAAGAAGCTGAAATTATTAAGAAGTGTTATAAAAATTGCACGTTATAAGAATTGAATAAAGCGCCAATAGGGTTTAATAATAACAGTATTTTGAATATTGTACACATCAGAGCTAAACAACAATTATTGGTGTATAATTTATCTAAATCTTAGTGGTTGCCTCTGATGAAATGGTTGCAACATATAGAAAATGAACAAATACAGAAGGGAGTTCTCAAGCCGAAGTTGATGCCGTATAATCAATATAAGTTCAGTACCAAAAGCACTTTAAGTAATGCTGAAGAAGCGATAGACTTTAATAATTTTCATGAAGGTATCTATTTAGGTTATATTTTAGCACCTAGAAAATTGATTTAATGTTATGGAATACTACTCAATCGCAACAATTTTAATAGTTCTATCTGCAATCTTTGGATATATAAACGTGAAATTTTTAAAACTTCCAATTACTATTGGTCTAATGCTAATAACTATCGTGTTTACAGTTATTTTAGTTGGAATTGGACAATTTGATGATACACTTCTTGCAAAGGAAAAAGAATTTATATCGAGCATTGATTTTGAAACTGTTCTACTCGATATTATGCTAAGTTTTCTGCTTTTTGCTGGTGCTTTGCATACCAATTTTAATCAGTTAAAAATTCAGAGAGGCCCAATATTAGCATTCGCAACCTTAGGAGTTTTAGTTTCAACGTTTTTAGTTGGTGTTGTAATGTTTTATGTTTTACAATGGATAGGACTAAATGTTGAATTCATTTACTGTTTGTTGTTTGGTGCTTTAATTTCACCAACAGATCCTATTGCAGTTTTGGGAATTCTAAAAAAAGCTGGAGCACCAAAAAAACTAGAAGCTAAAATTGTTGGTGAATCATTGTTTAATGATGGAGTAGGTGTTGTAGTTTTTTTAACAATTTTTGCCATTGCCGCTAAGCCTAATGCAGCTATTGAATTTTCTGAAATAGCAACCCTGTTTGGACAAGAGGTTATAGGAGGAGTGTTCCTAGGATTGTTAATCGGTTGGATAGCATATCGTTTAATGAAATCTATTGATAATTACGAGGTAGAGGTAATTTTAACTATAGCAGTTGTAATGGGAGGAACCATGTTGGCGCATAAATTTCACTTATCAGCACCATTGGCAATGGTAACTGCAGGACTTATTGTTGGTAATGATACCGTTAGAAATTCCGCGATGTCTGAGACAACTGAAGCTTATGTCGATAAGTTTTGGGAACTTATAGATGTACTTTTAAATACTATTCTGTTTGTTATGATTGGTATGGAAATACTAGTCTTAACATTAGAGGAGAAATATATTTACGCTGGCCTCTTAGCGATACCAATTATATTAATGTGTCGTTATATCTCTTTATGGTTGCCGATTAAGTTTTTTGCTAAACGATTAGACTTTGTCCCAAAAACAAATTTAATAATGACTTGGGGCGGCTTACGTGGTGGTATATCTATTGCTTTAGCTTTAAGTCTTACTAAAGAAATGCATAGAGAACTATTCTTAGTAATCACCTATATTGTAGTAATATTATCTATTGTAGGACAGGGTTTGACTGTAGAGCCAATTATTAAAAGATTAACAAGAAAAACGGATTAATTTATCTTTAGATAAGATTCTACGTCATCAAACGGAATTATAAATTCAGTATAACCTTGATTGTAGGATGCGATTTCATAAGCGTTGTAAAGCAAAACTAATCCATCATCGCTAAAACCAATATTTTCAGGTAATTGAAATGGCTTTCCAAAAAAGAAATCTTCCATTGTTAAGTTGTCTTCTTCGACCTCTAATGATTTCACAAAATGCTTTTGAGCTAAGGTATAAAAGGCATCCATTTTTTTAACAATATCATTTTGGTTTAGAACTTGGCCAGATTTAGCATTTAAATTTAGAAATTTAATTTTCTCATTTCCATGCGCACCACCTTTAAATTCGTAAACACTAATCGCTATGGTAATAATGTCTTGAGACTGATACAATAACTCAGTCTCTATGTTTAGTTCCCAAATAGGCTCCGAAGCATCTGGAAAGTCCTTTTTAAAACTTAGATATTCTGAATTAAATTCTTTTAAAATGGTATTAAGTTCCGTCTTGTTTTTAATTGAACTTAATGTGCCAATAATAGCATTTTTAATACTGGTATTAATAGCCTCACTAAGTTCACTTTTGCCTTTAGCATTGTCATAAGTGCCAGTAATATCAGCATCAAAAGACTTTTCAATTGTTACAGTATTAAAAGTAGCAGGTTTAAATTCAGTAGTACACGAATTTAAATGTATTAGAAAAACAAAAAAACAAAAAAAACGCTTCAAAATATATGAGTTTTGTTAAACATAGAATAAAGGTATTGTATAGATTTAGATAGAACGAATATAGGTTAAATTTGTTGTGCTTAAAAAAGATCCACATTCTGTTAAGTTATTTCGCAGCATACGTCTAAAGGCTTTTTAATTTTTTATTCAATACAAATGAAATTTAATACAAAAACAATACATGGAGGTCAGGATCACGACCCTGCTTATGGCTCTGTAATGCCTCCAATTTATCAAACTTCAACGTATGCTCAAACTACTCCTGGTGCCCATAAAGGTTATGAGTATTCTAGAACACACAATCCAACTAGAAATGCATTAGAAAATGCTTTTGCGAGTATAGAAAACGGAAATTACGGATTGGCATTTGGCTCTGGTTTAGCTGCTATCGATGCAGTTTTAAAATTATTAAAATCTGGTGATGAGGTGGTTTCTACAAACGATTTATATGGGGGAACTTACCGCTTATTTACTAAAATCTATGAAGACTTCGGAATAAAATTCCATTTCATTGGTATGGAAAATGCAGAACGCATTGAAGACTATATTAATGATAAAACTAAACTGATCTGGGTAGAAACTCCAACTAACCCAATGATGAATATTATAGATATTCTTACAACAGCAAAAATAGCTAAAAAACATAATGTATTGTTTGCAGTTGACAATACGTTTGCAACTCCATATTTACAGCGACCATTAGATTTTGGAGCAGATATTGTAATGCACTCTGCTACTAAATATTTAGGAGGTCATAGTGATTTAGTAATGGGAGCATTAATTGTAAAGGATAAGAAATTAGCTGATCGCTTATATTTTATTCAAAATGCTGGAGGTGCAATTTGCGGCCCTCAAGATGCTTTTTTAGCTTTAAGAGGAATTAAAACACTTCATATACGTATGCAACGCCATTGTGAAAATGGAAAGGCTGTAGCAGAATTTTTAGTCAATCACCCAAAAATTGAAAAGGTGTATTGGCCAGGTTTTGAAAGTCACCCAAATTATGATGTCGCAAAATCTCAGATGAATAATTTTGGTGGCATGGTATCCTTTACAACGAAAGGAAACAACTATGAAGAAGCCATTAAGGTTGTTGAAAATTTAAAAATCTTCACTTTAGCAGAATCTCTTGGTGGTGTAGAATCCTTAGCAGGTCATCCAGCAAGTATGACGCATGCTAGTATTCCGAAAGAAGAACGTGAAAAAACAGGTGTCGTAGATTCCTTAATAAGATTAAGTGTTGGTATAGAAGATGAGGATGATTTAATTGCAGATTTAAAACAAGCGATAGGATAATTAAATTTAGATTTTGAATAATGAAAACACCAAATCATATGATTTGGTATGGTTAAATGTTCTTATTGTTGAAACCTTAATCTAGATAATAGATGTAACCAAAGTTTAGCCATACTAACCAGTCATTAGATTTATTAGATGATAATTGATGATCTAGACCATCTGTGAAATCACTAAAAAAATACTGAAACCTTAAGTCTATCATCAAATCTGACAAGATAGTCAGTTTATATCTTGTTCCCACACTAGATACTACAGACCATGTAGATCCGCTTTGGTCGCTAACAGAGCCTGGATCCCAGTAGGAATAAAAATTGTTGGCGTCTTCAATATTCGTATCTCCGTATGAAGTCTTAACACTAGGATTGTACGAGACATAATGTGCTCCTAAACTTGCAAATGGTGCAAATGAATAAGCACCAGCAGAAAAAGCTCTCACACTTCTAGGGAAAAACTCTAATTGCATTCCAATATTCCAATTTTGAGCTTCACCAGTATGTGCTCTTAAACGATCGGCATCAGCACTTGTTCTATCATTTTCTACCCATTTACCAAAATGATTAAGAGTCGTTTTGTTCCAAGCAATTTCACTTCTTAATTTAAAATGATCATTGAAGTAGGTGTCAGTTGTGTAACAATTACAATCAGCACGATAAGCAAAGTTAATATAATGAACTATACCAATACCAAAACCTGTATTTCCAGAATTTGTTTCAAAATCATAACGAACACCAAAATCGGATTGATAGGCTATAGGGCCAGCAATAACACCAATTTCGTGAGAAAAACCTAGCTGAGCATAACTTAGCTGCATAGATAAAAACACTGCAAATGGAATGAATAGTCTCTTTATGTTTATTACCATATAAATTTATTGTTGAGGCTCTTGCCGAACAAATATATAAAAACTCGACGAACTACCAAATAAAACAGATAAAACGCATAGTCTATTGTGGTCTATAAGTTTTAAAGAATTTTGATATTGTGAAAAAATTATTGAGAATAAAAAAAAATAAGTAGTTATTTTTACAGATAATGTATCTTTGCATCCAATAAATCACAATTTCTTAACAGTAACATATATGAAAGATAAAATTGACACTTTTTTAGAGCTTGTAAAGGAACGTAATGGCCACGAGCCAGAATTTTTACAAGCAGTTAAAGAAGTAGCAGAAACAGTTATTCCTTATATCGCTAAGCACGATATATATCACGGTAAGAATATTTTATTGAGAATGGTTGAACCTGAAAGGCTAATTTCTTTTAGAATAAGTTGGGTAGATGATGCAGGAGAAATACAGGTAAATAGAGGATATAGAGTTCAGATGAATTCGGCAATTGGTCCATACAAAGGAGGATTGCGTTTTCATCCAACAGTAAACGCTAGTATTTTAAAGTTTTTAGCTTTTGAGCAAGTGTTTAAAAACTCATTAACGACATTACCAATGGGTGGAGGTAAAGGTGGTTCTGATTTTGACCCTAAAGGAAAATCAGATAATGAGATTATGCGTTTCTGCCATGCATTTATGAGTGAATTATTTAGACATATTGGTCCAAATACAGATGTTCCTGCAGGAGATATTGGTGTAGGAGGAAGAGAGATTGGGTTTATGTTTGGGATGTATAAAAAACTTAAGAATGAATTTACAGGTGTACTTACAGGTAAAGGAGCTTCTTGGGGTGGATCACTAATTAGACCAGAAGCAACAGGATATGGAAACGTTTACTTTGCAGATAATATGCTAAAAACAAAAAACGATTCTTTTAATGAAAAACGGGTTGTGATTTCTGGATCAGGTAATGTAGCGCAATATGCTGCTGAAAAAGCGCTAGAATTAGGTGCAACAGTACTAACAATGTCAGATTCGGGAGGTTACATTTTAGATGAAGATGGAATTAATACCGAGAAATTAAATTTTGTCATGGATCTTAAAAATGTAAGACGTGGTAGAATTAGTGAGTATGCAGATAAATATCCTAACGCAAAATATATAGTAGGTGAAAGACCATGGTCTGTAAAATGTGATATTGCTTTGCCATGTGCTACTCAAAATGAGTTAAATGGAGATGAGGCAAAACAATTAATAGAGAATGGATGTATCTGTGTGTCCGAAGGAGCTAACATGCCATCAACACCAGAAGCCATTCACGAATTCCAAAAAGCTAAAATTTTATTCGCTCCAGGCAAAGCTTCTAATGCAGGCGGAGTAGCAACTTCTGGTTTAGAGATGAGTCAGAACTCATTACGTTTAAGTTGGTCGAGAGAAGAAGTAAATGCAAGATTAAAAGATATTATGGAGGATATTCATGATTCTTGTGTAAAGTATGGAAAAAACGATGATGGATCTATAGATTACATTGCAGGCGCAAATATTGCTGGTTTTGTAAAAGTTGCAGATGCGATGCTAGCTCAAGGCGTTGTTTAATTATTTATGGTAAATATATTAAAGCTTCTATGTTTTTACATAGAAGCTTTTTTTATGACTTAATATATGATTAGTTCAAAAATATCGTTACTATTAAATATATTTGAGCAAACATATTTATTAATGAATAAAACTGTTTTTAAAATCTTAATTCTACTGTTTGGTATTACGGCTTCATGTTACAGCCAAGAGTCAACAGCACTATGGCAATCACATTTCTCGTATAATAATATAGTTGATGTAGTAAGTGGGGAAAATAAAATATATGCTGCTGCTGAAAATGCTGTTTTTGAATATGACACATTAACTAATGAAGTAAAGACTATAACTACCGTAGAAGGGCTTTCTGGTGGGCAAATTACTACTGTATATTACAGTACAATATATCAATACTTACTTATTGGTTATGAGACGGGATTAATGGAGGTATATTCAGAAACTGATGAATCTGTATTAACTGTTGTTGATATTTTAGAGAAACAAAATATTACTCCTATAAACAAACGTATTAATCATTTTTATGAGAGTGAAGGGTTAATTTATATTTCGACGAATTATGGAATTTCCATTTACGATTTAGAGCGCTTAGAATTTGGTGACACCTATTTTTTAGGCAATGGAGGTTCTCAAATTACGGTGAAGCAAGTTTCTGTTTTAAATAATGAAATTTTCGCAGCTTGTACAAATAATAATGGTATAAAAAAAGCAAATTTAAATAACCCAAATTTAATAGATTTTTCGCAATGGGAAACGATTATATCGGGTAACTATCATACCATGAATACAATAAATAATAGATTGTATTCTGTTCGAGAAAATAGAGCGCTTTATGAGATAGATGGGGCTTTAATAAGCAACTTATTTACTTTACCATTACTGCCTTTAGATGCTGAAGTATCTGATTCTAACTTAATTTTTTCGACCACAAATACCATTTATGTTTATGACGAAAATATTCAATTAATAAACAGCTTTCTACCCACAGATGATTTTGACACTAATTTTACTTCTTCAACTTTGTTAGATGAGTTTATATATATTGGCACGGAAGATTTTGGTGTTATTAGCAGTCAAATTTCTGATGGTATTACCTATTTGGAAATTAAACCAAACGGACCACTAAAGAACAGTGTTTTTAGGCTAAATGCAACTACGGAAACGGTTTGGGCAACTTTTGGTGAATTCACAGCGGCTCTAAATCCATATCCAATCAGATCAAATGGCATTAGTTATTTATCCGAGGGTTCATGGAATAATATTCCTTTTGATAACCTTATGGGTGCAAGAGAGTTAAATGAGATAACACCAAACATATTTAATCCAAATCAAGTATTTATAAGTTCTTTTTTCAGAGGCCTTTTAGAACTTAATAATTATGAACCTACAACTCTTTATAACCAAACCAATAGTGGGCTTGAGTCTTTAGCCTTACCTAATAACCCAAATTATATAGATATTCGTATTTCGGCTTCTGAGTTTGACTCTAATGGATTACTTTGGGTTTTAAATAGTAGAGTGGATGAGGCGCTAAAATCTTATGACCCAATAACCGGAAATTGGCAAGGGTATAGTTTTTCTAATTTAATTATTAATGCATTTACAGATGAAATAGGATTCTTTGATTTGGAAATTGGAAATGATGGTACAAAATGGATTGGATCTTATAATAACGGATTAATAGCTTATAATGAAAACATGGCTAACAATCCTATAAGAAATATAAATTCTGATGAGCAAGGTGTGCCGCCATTTACAAGATTTACGACTCTAGCATTAGATAATAGAAATCAATTATGGATTGGTACAACTAATGGTTTAAGGGTATTATTTAACACAGGTAGTTTTTATGATGACCCTAACCCAACCTTAAGGGCAATAATTATATTAGAAGAGGGCATACCAAAAGAGTTATTAGATGATCAATCTATTACAGATATTAAAGTAGATGGTTCTAATAATAAATGGGTTGGCACAGCAGATTCTGGAATTTTTTATTTTTCGTCAGATGGACAAAGTACAATTTATCATTTTACTGTAGAGAACTCTCCATTACCATCTAATACAATTAACGATATTTCAATAGATTTAGACAATGGAATTGTTTACATAGCTACAAGTAAAGGATTATTATCTTTTAGAGCAGGAGGCTCTAAACCTGAAGAAACTTTAGAAAAAGCATTTGTATATCCAAACCCTGTGCGACCAGAGTATAATGTACTCGGATTTAGTGATCTTAATGATGTTAATAAGGGAATTAAAATTAGTGGACTTACAGAAAATGTAAACATTAAAATCACGGATATTGAAGGTAATCTTGTAGCAGAAGCACAATCTAATATAAACCAAAGATCTTCAAATGCTAAGTATAATTTTGCTATAGATGGCGGCACAGCGATCTGGAATGGTAAAAACATGGGAAATTCTATTGTAAGAACAGGTGTTTATTTAGTAATGATTTCAGATTTAGACTCTTTTGAAACAAAAGTTATTAAGGTGCTTATAGTTAAATAAAACATGCTTACAAAAAACACTAGCATTGTTCTTTCCAAACTAAAATATAGAGATTACGATCTTATTGTAAAATGCTATACCCAACAACGAGGTGTGGTCAATTATATTTTAAGAGGAGTTTTAAAGTCTAAAAAAAGCCAGACTAAAACGGTTTATTTTCAAGTCTTATCTCAACTTCAAATCGAAGAGAATTACAAACCCAATCAATCACTTCATGTTATAAAAGAAGTAAAAGCCAATTATATATATAAAAGTCTTCATACTAACATATACAAAAGCGCAATCGTTTTATTTTTATCCGAAATTCTTACCACTGTTCTTAAAGAAGAAGAAAAGAACGAGGATTTATTTCATTATATAGAAACCGCTTTACAATATCTAGACAATGAAGATCAATTTTCAAACTTTCATTTATTATTTCTTTTAAAATTAACACGATATTTTGGGTTTCAGCCTGAAAATTTAAACAGCATCTATCCTTATTTTAATTTAAAATCTGGAGTTTTTGAAGCTTCTAAAAATGGAATATATTCGATTTCTGGTAAAAATTTAATCCTCTTAAAAGAGCTCTTGGGCACAAATTTTGATGCATTAAATGGTATTAGAATAAATGCAAAACAAAGACAAGAATTTTTAAATATGTTATTGTATTATTTTGAATTACATTTGGGTGGTTTTAAAAAACCTAAATCATTACAGGTGCTTAACGACGTATTTCATTAAGCTAAATTTTAAGTAACGATTTTAGCTACGATTAGTATAAAAGTGAAGTATAATATAACTCTTAGTATTTTTTTATTCCTCTTTTTGCAGATGGTCTATACTCAAAACATTACAGTTTTAGAAGAAAGTAGTAATGAGCCAATTCCTGGTGTTGCAATTTATAATTTAAAGAAAACCAAATATGTAGTTACAGATATAAATGGACAAGCCAAGTTGGATAGTTTCAACCCGAGAGAATTGATTTATTTTCAAAACTTGCTATACAAAAAACTGCAATTAAGAAAGTTTGATATTTCTGAAAACAATAATGTTATTTATTTAGTTCCAAGGGTTGAAGGATTAAAACAAATTGTTATTTCGGCTTCAAGATTTGAACAGAGTAAACGTGATATTCCTCAAACTATAGTTAGTGTTAATGCCAATGAAATCGAATTAGCCAATCCGCAAACTAGTGCAGATTTATTAGAAAATACAGGGAACATCTATATTCAAAAAAGTCAATTAGGTGGCGGCAGCCCTATGATTAGAGGTTTTTCTACCAATAGACTTTTAATTACAGTAGACGGCGTTAGAATGAATAACGCCATTTTTAGAGGAGGTAATCTTCAAAACGTCATATCTATTGATCCATTATCTATTCAGAATACCGAAGTTACATTAGGCGCAGGTTCTGTAGTTTATGGAAGTGATGCTATTGGTGGTGTAATGAGTTTTTATACTAAGAAACCGCATTTATCTTATAAGGACAAACTGTATATTAGTGGTAATGCTTTGGTAAGATATGCGAGCACTAACGAAGAAAAAACAGGACACTTTGATCTTAATTTGGGCTATAAAAAATGGGCATTTTTAACTAATGTCAGTTACACAGATTTTGATGATTTAAGAATGGGAAGTAATGGACCAGACGATTATCTAAGATCAGAATATGTCATAAGGCAAAGTGGCGAAGATGTTATTGTAACTAATTCCGATCCTCAAATTCAAAAACCTACGGCTTACAGCCAGATTAACTTAATGCAAAAAGTCCGTTATGAACCTTCTGATAATTTAAATTTTGATTTAGGCATATATTACACAACGACTTCAGATTACCCAAGATATGATAGATTGATTAGACCTGGAGTTGAAACGCTTAGATCTGCAGAATGGGAGTATGGCCCGCAACAATGGTTTATGGGTAATCTGCAATTAACTAAGGTCAGCAGTAGCTCTAATTTGTATGATAAAATACAAACAACAGTTGCTTATCAAAATTTCGTAGAGAGTAGAAGTGATAGAGATTTTCAGTCAACTATACGAAAAGTGAGGGAAGAAAATGTAGATGCCATTTCTTTTAATTTAGATTTAGAGAAAAAGACACATCCTAAGACAACAATTTACTATGGTGTAGAATATCTCTATAATACAGTAGGATCGGAGGGGAAAGATGAAAATATAGATGCAAATACAAGTGTGCAAAATGTTACACGTTATCCAAAAGGCTCAACATGGCAGTCTTTCGCAGCTTATTCAAGTCTTAAATATAAACCCAATAGTAAGTTCGTATTTCAGTCGGGTTTACGATATAACCAGGTAATTGCAAACGCAGACTTTACCGAAAACAACGTGTTTTTAAATCTTCCGTTTAACGATGCCAAAGTAAATACAGGTGCTCTAACAGGTACTGCAGGTATAACCTGGTCTCCAAGTGATATGACTCAATGGAAGCTGAATGCTTCAACAGCATTTAGAGCGCCTAATATAGATGATATAGGTAAAGTATTCGATTCGGAGCCTGGATCTGTGGTAGTGCCAAATAAAAATTTAAAGGCTGAATATGCTTATGGAGGTGAATTAGGTTTAAAATTGAATTTTTCTGACAAAGTCATTTTAGATTTAGCAACCTATTATACGTTTTTAGATAATGCTTTAATTCGAAGAGATTTTGAAATAAATGGTGAAACCGAAATTGTTTATGATGGTGAGTTAAGTACGGTTCAGGCTATACAAAACGCATCAAAAGCATGGATTTATGGCTTTGAAGCAGGTATAGAAATTAATTTCACAGATCAATTAAAATTGCAATCACAATATAATGTTATTGGTGGTACGGAAGATAATGAAGGTGTTGAAGCCCCAATTAGACATGTAGCACCAAATTTTGGACGCACGCATCTAATATGGAAAAAAGATAAGTTTTTGTTGGATGCCTTTTTAATTTATAACAACGCTTTGTCGTTTAATCAACTGGCTCCTTCAGAGATTTCTAAAGACTATTTATATGCTTCAGATAAAGATGGAAACCCTTATGCACCATCTTGGCGTACGCTTAATATAAGAACGCAATATAGGTATAACGATAAACTTAGTATTACAGCAAGTTTAGAGAATATAACGGATCAACGTTACAGACCGTATTCTTCAGGAATTTCAGCAGCAGGTAGAAACTTGATTTTAGCTTTAAAATATTCGCTATAAAACACCTCATTATAATGATAAGATCTGTTGTGTTTTTTTGTTATTTATATTATTGTCGTTTAATAGCCTTTTTACTAATCACTTGTCCGTTTGACAAAGTTACCTTTGCAATATAAGCGGCTTTACTGAGTAGAGATAAGTCATATATTTCAGTTGAACTATCACCTTTTAGATTATAAATTTGTCTTCCTGTAATATCTAAAATTTCAACATCTGTTATAGTAAAACTTTTACCAATTTTAAATTGAACATTTCCGTTAATCAACTCAATTACTGATAAGTCATTTTTATCTACCCGATTATCATCAATAGAAAGTGCACCTGCTCTATACACTATTTCAAATCGATTATTAAATTCACCAACTACGGATGTAAATATGTAGTCAGAATCTTTAAGATTGATAATAGTGTTTAATAGATTGTCTTTTATATAAATAGCACTATTATTTAAAAACTCACCTTCAAAGAGGGCTAATGATAGAGTATAAATTGTAGGCTCATCAATTGAAGTATAAAAACCTAAAGGAATAATCTCATCTTCATTCAGCGAGTTTAAATCTCGTCCCTGAATAGCATATTTCTTGTCATTGTTATCAATAATTGAATATAAAATAGAATTTGCGCCTGTAGATAAATTTCTTGGTGCATCAAAGTATGTGCCATCAAACCCATTAGTTGCATTATTAATGTAGCCAACTAAGATTTGATTAAACACTCCATTATCAGAAGTTAGATTTACCCAAACTCTATTAGAAGAACTCGTATTTGTTGTTGAATTTCTAAAAAATTGATTATTGTTACCTGTTACTCTCATCGAATTATTAAAAATAACATTACCTGTAACGCTTATAGGTGTATCACTAAAAGAAACAAAGAAACCTTGACCAGAAGGTATAAAACGACTAGGTTTGTCATTAATATCAACCATGCCGTCACCATTCGTATCATCTCCTCCTTGTGTTTCACCAATTCCGTTAATAGTTGCATAGTCAGATTGAACAAAATTGAGTAATGCATTACCGTTAGTTGTATCAGATGGTTGCGTATTCTGAGACCATAAATAAACTGTGCCATCTAGTAATCCGTTTACGTTTAAAACATTTACATTTTCATTAAAAAAGGTATCAACATTAATCGCGGAGGGATAGGGATTGCCAATAAAATTCCAGTTAGTATCATTTGTTTCAGTATCATTTCTGTAAACAGGGACTGTAATAACACCATTGTTAAATAGACCTGTAAATGTATAATCAAATTGGTAAGGAGGAGAACTCATTGGTGGACCAAAAAACAAATCTTCTCTATGAGTAGAGGCGTAACCATAGCCTGGTGTCATAGTATCTGTGCCATTAACTAAGATCCAATCGTCACCATTATCATCAATATCATCTTGCCCAAGAATTTGTGTGTCATCATTATTAGATTCTGCATACTCATCTAAAAAATTTTGTCCTTCAAATCTAAATCGTCTATTTAGGGTTCCTTCAGTTATACCATTATCTATTGTAGTATTAGATGTTGGAGAACTCCAGTAGGTATATTCGTACCAATTATTCATTGGAGCTGTTGTTTTAGTAACTTCAATTACTCCTGTGCCACTAACGGTTGCTAAGTTATCTATTTGGATAACAGACCCTTCGGTTGCAACATTAATGTTAGCATTCGCTATTATATCATTTTCTATTATAATATAGCCACCATTCTGAATGCTTAAAGTAGCGTTAACAGTTAAATTACATGCAATTAAGTTGTCATTTGCAGTAGTATCGTAGGTGCCATTTAAAATCGCTTCTGTATTGGTATCTGGGATTCCATTATCCCAAGTCGTCCCATTCCATGTCGTGGTATTTTGGCAGCCATCAGTACTAACTATACCATTAAAAGTGAAATCATTAATGCTAAAAGTACCTGTACCTCCAGATGCATTCCAAGCATAGACTCTAAAAGTAATGGCAGTTGTAATGTTTTGATAGTCTAGTCCAGATAAATTAATTGTAGCCCCAGTAATTATAGGAGTACCAATATTAGTAGTAAAACCATCTTCGCTACTTCTAAAAACAATGTCTGTTGGTCCAGTAAGAGAACTTTGTCCAGTATATTCAAAACTTACAAAGTCAATTTCAAAACCAGCATTTGGCGTTATTGTAAATTCGAAGTATGCTGTTAAATCTATCGCTACAGTATTCCAACCACTAGCATTATACCTATCATTAGTATTTTTTGGATTGATGCCTGTTCCGCGACCTATACCAGTTGCTGTAATATTAGCATCTACAATTTGGCCATTAATATAAGGATTGTCATTGTTTGGACGGAAACCACTTATTGGGTTTGTAAAAACGCTCTGTCCAAAAGCAAAACAAAGACAAGCAAAAAATAATAATGAGGCTAGGTAGTAATTTTTTTTCATGAGGGTGATTTTTAGGTTAATTTGGGGATAAAGAAATTTTACACTTTATTACCATCACACTAGCAAATATGAGTTAAAATCTTGTATTTTAGATGTTTGAATCTACAAAAAACATATACGGTCGATGAAGCGCGAAAAAAACTCGAAAATTATTGTGCATATCAAGAGCGTTGCCACAAAGAAGTGAAATCTAAGTTAAAGGAAATGAGAATGATTCCTGAGGTAATCGATAACATATTGGTGTATTTAATTCAGAATAATTACCTTAATGAAGAACGTTTTGCCAAGGCTTATGTAAGAGGGAAGTTTAGAATAAAAAAATGGGGAAAAAACAGATTAGTAAGAGAATTGAGGTTTAGAGAGATTTCTAGATATAATATTGATACTGCTCTTAAAGAAATTGATTTAGACGATTATTATAATACTTTAGATGAACTTGTAAATAAGCGAATTAGCCAAGTCAAAGAAAATAACCTTTACAAAAAGAAGAAAAAGGTTGCAGATTACTTATTATATAGAGGATGGGAATCGCATTTAATTTACGAAAAGCTTAACGAATATCTGTAAAAAAAAGCCCTTTCAAATTAATAAAAGAGCTCTTGTACTATAATTAAAAGGTAAACTACAGATTAAATGTAGCACCTATATTTAAAGTAAACTGATTGTAGATATAATAACCAATATCAGTTTTGTCGTTACTATATTTTGCTAAAGGGAATGTAGCTTCAGTAAATATTCCAAATCCCTCAGAGAAGAAATAACGTGCACCAATATGGCCACCAAAATTCTTTAAGCTTAAGCTAAGACCAGGATAAACATCGAAATTTTCATCGATAGCTAAAACGTTACCTAAATTGGCATTAAATCTTGCTTTTAAATCAAAACGATCACCAAAATCTGCACCAAAACTATCATCAATACCTAAAGCATAAGATGAAGATACACCTATAGAAATATTATCACCTAAACCGTAATCAAAGCTCACATTAATACCTGTTGCTTCATCCTGAAAATTAGCACCAATTTGAAATTTTTGATCTCCTTTGCCATCGAATGCCTGTGCACTGACAAATGAAACAGAAATTAATGCCATAATTAAAACTAAATTTTTCATAATCTTCTATCTAAAATTTGAATGGGCAAATATATTATAAGTTTTTAAACTGAAGCCGTTTTCTTAAAAACTCTTATGTGTTATAGAAACTTGGTCTTTGTGATGGTTTTAATAACAGGAATTTCTTGTAGATTTAAGTGCAATATTCAAATGCTTAGTATAACGAAGCTCATAAAGCGTTACTAAAATTTAT
>TARA_R110002111_G_scaffold296_1_pt1 | contig 27327 bp, 15 predicted proteins | sample TARA_R110002111 | Tara Oceans TARA_R110002111 (sample SAMEA4397363) | marine metagenome | biome: Polar Biome; feature: [ZZZ] marine water layer (ENVO:01000295); material: water (ENVO:00002006), including particulate matter (ENVO:01000060) such as... | depth 199 m | reverse complement strand
TTTTAAGTTAGGATTAAAATGAATTTAACTACTTTGAAAACCTTTAAGTAATTAGCTATTACATATTTATGGGGGAAAATAAGATTACTTGCTTTTAAGCATTGGTCTTTGCTATAGTTCTATGCTCAATAATATAATAGTTATTAAAATTTATTCTGTTTGAAGACATCGTTCAGAAATGATATTAAATTAATTATTGAGGTATGAAGATTAAAAAGTATATCAACTTTTTTATATTTTTTTTCATTATTGTTAGTTCAGCAATTGCTTTGAATAAAACGATAGAGAATAAAAAAATAAAAACTAACAGTGCTCCTCCAACTGTCAGTTTTGTTTTTAACAATAATAATGTATGTTCTGGTCAAAGTGTATCCTTTACTTCTACAGTAACGGGTAACGGTCCTTTTGATTATGCTTGGAATTTTGGTGATGGTGGCACTTCGACGCAAGCTAATCCTAATCATTCCTTTATTGCACTTGGATGTGGCACACAAAACTTTAATGTTACCCTTACAGTAACAGACGATAATGGAGAGGCTAGTACCACCTCTCAATCGATAACGGTTAAGCAAAGACCAAATATTAATTTTATTGACCCAGACGCTAATTTTGGAACTCCTTTTGAAAATTGTAATGCTACTACAATAGAATATAGTATTACGGTTGAGAATGATTCGGTTTCAGATAGTTGTGTGACATCATATTCAATAAATTGGGGTGACGGAAATTCAGAAAGTGATATATCATTTCCTATAAGTCATACCTATTTAACTTTGGGCTCATTTAATATGGTAATTAGCGCGACAGGTACTAACGGTTGTGTTACTAATAAATCGTATCTAGTTAGTAATTCTAGCAATCCTACAGGTGGTATAGTAACACCTGGAGGCACTGTAGATTTATGCTTACCTGTAAGTCCATTAGAGTTTAAAATCAGTAATTGGGGAGAGAATCCTCCAGATACATTATATGATATTGATTTTGGTGATGGTACAACGTTTATTTTAACTCAAGGAGACTTAGAAGCTTCAACATATTACAACAGTGCTAATCCGGCTGCATCTGACAATTTTCCTATTCCGCATACTTATACCGAATCTAACTGTCCAAATTCTAGTTATACAATTCTTTTAGATATTATTACATCTTGTGGAACATCTAATTTAACAGCAGGTCCTATTACGGTTTATAAAAAACCTGAAGTTAGTTTTGAAATAGAAGAGAGTGCTTGTATTAATGTAAATGTACCAATTACTAATACGTCTATAGGCGGTTTCAATATTAATTGTACAACAAATGCCAATTGGTATTGGGATATGGGAGATGGTACAACCTATACGGATTTTGAACCTGTGCATTCTTATACCACGTTTGGCACTTTTACGATTTCGTTATATGCTGAGAATTATTGTGGTATAACAGCGCCTATTACCCAAGAAATTTGCATTGAAGCTCCATTGAATCCTGTTTTTACTACAGATGTTGATGAAGGTTGTTCACCATTAGCTGTAACGGTAACAAATTCTACTGATGAATCTGTGAGTTGTATTATTCCAACATATGCATGGGAAGTTATTTATACTTCTGAATTTTGTGTCACTTCAGAATCTTGGAGTTTTACAAATGGCACAGATGAAAATTCTAAAAATCCATCGTTTCAATTTGATACAGCAGGAACCTATGAGCTAGTGATGACTGCTACAAATTCTTGTGGAGATTTTATAACCTCTCAATTTATTGAAGTCAAACAACCACCAACTGCAACCTTAGATCCAATTGAAGATGCCTGTGGTTCATTGACTTTTATTCCTGTGGCTGTTGTTGATACTTGTGCACCAGCATCAGACACTATAACCTATAGTTGGCTGTTTCCAGGAGGTACACCTGCAACTTCAGATCAGTTAGATCCTGGGACTATAACATATACAACGGTAGGGGATTATACCATTACATTTAGTGTGACTAATAGTTGTGGAACAACCACAGAAACAGAAATGTTCTCTATTAACGAATCTCCTACAATTACAAACACAGATACTTTACAAACTATATGTTCTGGTGCATCAACTGCTGCTATTAATTTTACCTCAGATGATGCGAGTACAACATTCAATTGGGTTTCTAATAGTCCTGCAGGACTTACAGGTTATATACCAAGTGGAACGTCTAATACAATTCCGGTACAAACTATAATCAATACAACAACCAATCCAATTAACTTAGAATATACTGTGACACCAGATATTGATGGTTGTGAAGGAGCGACTTTAGATTTTGTGATTACAGTAGAACCTGCACCATTAGTTACGGCGCAGCCGATATCTAATGGAGTATGCCAAAATGGTACAACCGCAGATTTATCCGTTGCATACCAAGGTACAGGCACTCCTGTTTACCAATGGTATGAAAATACAGCTAATAATACCACATCAGGTACTGCTATTGCAGGCGCTACATCAGCAACATTTTCTCCACCAACAGATACAGTAGGTATTACTTATTATTACGTTATTATTACGTTTTCTTCTGGTGGCTGTAACGAAATTATTTCCGACACTGCAGAAATTGAAGTCGCTAATACTCCACAAATAGACACGCAACCTTTGGTAACTCAGTCTATATGTGTTGGAGGTACTTCAGAAGAACTGTCAGTGGTTATTTCTGGAGGTTCAGGTATTGCGACCTATCAATGGTTTAGTAATAGTATAAATAGTAATACTGGTGGCACATTAATTTCTGGTGCAACAGCTTCAAATTATACACCTCCAGTGTTCAATACGGTTGGGACGTTTTATTATTATGTTGAAGTTTCTTTTGTATCTAATGGTTGTTCAATGCTCATAAGTGATATTTCAGAAATTGAGGTGGTTACCGATCCTGTGGTAACTACAGAACCATTAGGTTTTCAAAGTTTATGTCAAAATTCTCCTGTTCAAGATTTAGAAGTTATTGTTTCTGGAGGCTTAGGAAGTTTATCTTACCAATGGTATGTAAATACGGCAAACAATACGACTTCTGGGACATTAATAGCGGGAGCAACCTCCAGTATTTATACAGCTCCAACAACTGCTGTTGGGACGCTTTATTATTACTGTATAGTAACTCAAGATGTTTCAGGCTGTGAAGTTACAAGTGCTATAGCTGAGGTTGAAATTAGTGCAGGAGCACAGTTTAGTACACAACCCATTTCAGATGAATTATGTTTGGGTGAAACCACATCTGCATTAACTGTAGCTTATACTAATGGAACAGGAACAGCAACATATCAGTGGTATTTAAACCCTGTAGATGATACCACAACAGGAACAGCTATTACAGGCGCGAATTCAGCGACATATAATCCTGATGTAACGTCAATAGGAACAACGTATTATTATGCCATAATCACGTTTAGTTCTGGTGGTTGTACAGAGATAATATCTAACACGGCAGAAATCATAGTCAATGAAACACCAATTATAGATGATGCAGCTATATTAATTTGTAGTGGTAACACATTTGAATTTATTCCAGACACAACCAATACGGGTGATATTGTGCCATTAAATACATTATACACATGGACGACTCCAGTGGTTAGTCCTGCCGGAAGTATTACAGGAGCAACTGAGCAATTGGTGCCAATAGCAACGGTATCTCAATTATTAGAAAACGCAACATTAACTCCTGCTACAGTAACATATAGTGTAACACCAGTTTCAGGAAATTGTCCAGGTATGGATTTTGAAGTCGTGGTTACAGTTAATCCTTCAATTTCCGTAACATCCACAGTCACTCACAATTTATGTTTTCAAGTCAATACAGCATCCATAGAAATTGCAATAGTTGGAGGTGTGCCTTTTACAACAGGCAATGCCTATAACATCACTTGGGCAGGACCAAACGGTTTCTCTAGCACAGACGAAGATATTTTTAATCTTGAAGCTGGTACATATACTTTAGATATTCAAGATGATGGTGGTTGTCCGTACACAGAAATTATAACAATTACTGAGCCAGATGAATTGGTTTTTAGTACAGTAGATTTCGATGTAGAAACCATTTCATGCTTCGCTGCAAATGATGGTGAAATAGGAATAGATGTTTCAGGCGGTACGCCACCTTATGCTTACACTTGGACTTTAGATGGAAATCCATTTTCTACAGACGAGGATATATCTAATCTTGGGCCAGGAGATTATGTTATTTCTGTTACAGATTTTAATTCTTGTGGACCAATAGTACTTAGTTTTAGCGTAGAAGAACCAGAAGAATTAGAAGTAACATTAGATGCTAAAACAGATGTCTTATGTTTTGGTGATGCTACAGGTGCAATTTCGGTAAACGTTATTGGTGGCCGTATAGATTATAGTTATAACTGGTCTGGACCAGATGGTTTTTCGAGTACAAATCAGAACATAGATACATTAATTGCAGGAGTTTACAACCTTACGGTTACAGATAATTCAGGTTGTGTGGATACTTTAGAAGTAGAAATTCTTCAAAATGACCAAATTGAAATAGATCTCAGTGTCACGCAAATAGTGTGTTATGGAGATAATGATGGTTCTATAACAATTAATTCTATTTCGGGTGGAGTAGCTCCTTACACAATCGCTTGGAGTAATTTAGGCACCGGAAATAGTCAAACCAATTTATCTGGAGGAACATATACAATAACCATAACAGATGCGGAAAATTGCGAACGTCAGTTTCCTGTGGTTTTAGATGAACCACCTGTTTTTTTAATAGATCCTGAAATCACACAAATGACTTGTGCTGGCGAAAATGACGCAAGCATAACACTTAATTTTGTTGGTGGCATTGATCCTATCAATTTGGTTTGGGATGATGATGCTACAGCTGGTACAGAGCGTAATAATTTATCACCAGGTACTTATACGGTAACCATTACGGATGGCATACCTTGTGTTATTCAAGAGAGCTTTACCATATTTAATATTTTACCATTAGAGCTTTCTGCAACAATTGTTAATGCTTTAGATTGTGAAGATACCAATAGCGGAGCTGTTAATTTGCTTATACAAGGAGGAACACCTCCTTTTGATGTGGCTTGGTCTAATGGTGCAATTACAGAAGATTTAAGTGATGTACCACCAAATACATATATAGCTACCGTTACGGATGCTAATGGTTGTATGGTAGATGGCAGTTGGGAGGTCACACGGTTTGAACCTTTGGTTTTAAATGTAGAAGAACAAGTTGAGGTCAATTGTGACACCAAAACTATAGATCAAACTTTTGTAGCTGTGGCAAGTGGAGGAGTACCTCCATTTCAATACAATTGGTCTGATGGTACTGTTAGTGGTCCTAATAATGAATTGATGACTACAGACGAAAACGGATTAGTCATTTTAGAAGTCACGGACAGTTTCGGTTGTTCAATTAATTACACATTTAATGTAGAATTAACGGTCTTAGGCGATGCAGATTTTGATACCACGTCTTACGGCTTTTTAAACTACGGCCTTTTTGCGATTCAAGATCCTATTGAATTTATAAATACAGCTACAGGACAATACGAAACCATTCTCTGGGACTTTGGAGATGGTAGTTTTTCAGGGGAAGAAAACCCTGTTCACACGTATTTTACTCCTGGCAGTTATGTGGTAATACAAACGGTTACTTATCCTTATGGTTGTGTGTACCAAAAAACAATTACTCTAATCATTGAAGAAGGCTACAAATTGGTAATGCCAGATGCTTTTACACCAAACGACGATGGCATTAATGATTTCTTCGGTCCTGTTTTTATTGGGCTCAATAGTTTAGAAATGAATGTTTACGATACTTGGGGAAGTCTAATTTATAATGAAACAGGAGATGCTATTAGAGGTTGGGATGGAAAAGTAAAAGATGAAGAAGCCGAAAATGGTAATTATTATTACACGTTTACAGCTAAGACCTTCTACGGAAATGAGATTAAAAAACAAGGAGCTTTTATATTTATCAAATAAAACCAGAATGACACTAAGAACACAAATTACAATCATTATAGCGGTTTTATTAGGTTTTAATTCTAATGCTCAAGACCCAATATTTACACAGTCTAATTATATACAAGAAACCATAAATCCAGGATTTTCTGGTTTTGAGGATAATGACAGAATTAGTGCAGGTCTGCTAAGCAGAACGCAATGGCCTAACTTAGGTTTAAAAGTGCGAACACAATATTTTTACATTAATAAATCTTACGAAAACAAAAATGCCTCAGGTTCAGGCATAGGGTTTAGTGCATTATTGCAAAATGAATCGTTTAGCAATTATAATTTTTATCAGGCGAATGTCAATTATATGCATCGTATAAACCTAAATGGAGGTTGGTTCTTTAGACCAGCGATAGAAGTTGGTTTTGGCTTTAAAGATATTGGGTTTAAAAGTTTAACGCTTGCCGATCAAATTAATATTAATACAGGAGAAATTGCTTCTGTCTCTGTAGATCCATTTAGTGGTAATACAGAAAATGTATTCTTTTTCGATGTGTCTTCTGGTTTTGTTTTCGAGAAACAGGGCTACAACGGTACCACATACTGGTTTGGGATTTCGGCAAAACACTTAAACCGACCAAATATTTCGTTCTTAAGAGATGAAAATGTACCCTTAGACATCTTTTATTCTATACATGGCAATTATCGTTTTCCGTTTATGATAGATTATAATATAATGATGACAGTGAACTACATGCAACAAGGTCAGTATAACCGTTTAGATGTTGGTACTTTGTTTCAGGTGAATCAATTTTTATTAGGTGTTACAGCAGCTACAAATCCAGCCCGTAATGATAATAACAGCCATTTGGTCACCTCATTAAATGGATTTCTAGGATTAGAATACACCAATTTTAGATTCGGGTTGTCGTATGATGCCAATATTTCAAAAATTGGGAATACCAATGGAGTTTACGAGTTTTCGCTTACCTACATGTCGCGTTGTCGTAGTTGTCCTACTAATCGCAATCGAAAGCGTTAATGCATTAGTCGGTAAATTTTAGTTTAAGCATTTAGATTTCAATAGAGCCTTTGTTTTCAGTATTTTAAGGGGTGTTTTAGTGGCTTTTAAGAGTATTTTGGACCTTATTTAAACGCTTTTATTTACTTTTTATCGAAAACAATTCCTACAAAACCGATTTCTAATACAATTCGTCGATTTTTCATTATAAGGGTCTGATTTACTGATTTTTAATACTTAATTTTAACAAGCTATTAATTAATCAACCCTCAACATTACAACACAATTTACATAGAGAAATTGTATTTAGGCTGCACCATAAACTGGTGTGGTCTTTTTGTTTTATTAAATGTTGAACTAAAACAATTATCTTATTATGAAAACAAAAACAACAAATTTTTTGAAGTATTGGTTTTTTATACCAATTTTATTTCTGTCTTTTAATTTAAGTGGACAAGAAGACTGTGAGGTAGCCATTCAAAGCACTACCGCAAATGGAGTAGGTTTTCTACATGCGTGTGAAGGTAATGAAGATAGTTTTCTGTTAGAATCTCAGTTTACTGGTAATGGAAACCTTAGTGTACAATGGCAGATTTTGATTACAGAGCCTAGTTTTTCTTGGCAAAACGTAGAGGGCGCAACTAACCCTAGCTTAACAGTAACACCAAGTGACCTCTCATTAGGTTACCACCATTATAGAGTGGTTGTTAGATCAGACAATCTAACACCAGATAATTTATCTGATGATTGTACCGCAGTTTCAGGTGCGGCTGCAACAATATCGGTTAATGCTTTACTAGAGATTGCTTTTACAGCATTAGAAGACTTAGATGAAAATGCAGGAGTACAGACAGGTCTTGGTAGCGGATCGCCAATAGGTGGTACATATTCTGGTCCTGGTGTTACAGATGATGAAAATGGTATGACTTATAGTTTTAATCCAGCGGCAGCAGGATTGGGCACACATACACTAACATATTCTGTAGATATAAATGGCTGTTTAAGTTCAGCTTCAGATGATGTTGAGGTGTTGATGGATGTTATAGACACAACAGCACCAATAATCACTTTAGTTGGCGACAACGCTATAGAACTAAACGTTGGTGAGAGCTACCAAGAACAAGGTGCAACAGCAACAGATGAAGAGGATGGTGATTTAACAGATAGTATATTTATTGATGCTTCTTCGGTAGATACAAATGTTGCTGGTAATTATGCAGTAACCTATAATGTATCTGACGCAGCTGGCAATCCTGCTGTAGAAGTTATTAGAGCAATAAATGTTAATGAGTTACCAGCTTGTGCAATTACTAATATTTCATTGATTAGTAGTACAGAATGTGACAATTCTGGTACTTCCGATGCCTCAGATGATTTTTACTACCAACTCGCTTCTGTTTTCTTTGAAAATGCACCAACCACAGGTCAGATTTTAGTTACAGGTGATATATCACAATCTATAAATGTTCCTGAAGTTATCAATGGTAGCCTTACTTTTACTATGCAAGTACCAGCTGATGGTTTAGAAAAAACAATAGAAATAACATTTTCGGAAGCGCTATATTGTACTATTGCAAAGACTTTTACAGCTAAAGAATCATGTTCATTGGCTATTGACGAAACAGCACCAATAATCACTTTACTTGGCGACAATGTTATAGAACTCAATGTAGGCGATACTTACCAAGAGTTTGGCGCTACAGCAACAGATGACGTAGATGGCGATATTACAGATACTATTATTATAGATGCCTCAGCAGTAGATACAAGTATTGCTGGTAATTATACCGTAACTTATAATGTTTCTGATACTGCAGATAATGCAGCTACAGAAGTGACTAGAATGGTAAATGTAAATGACACATTAGTATTTATTGAACCTTGTATAAATAGAATTCCTCAAATTGAAAATCACGTTTGGACCGGTGGTATTAGCTCGGTTCCTTCGATACGTACAAGCTTTGGTCAATCTTTTGTTGTACCTATAGGTGTTAACGAAATAGATGGCATTACTTTAGCATTTTCCCATTTGAGAGCAGATTATAAATTCACTTTAAAACTTTATAAAGGATTAACTACGGATGGACTAGATCCAGTTATTGCTTCTTCTTCTATTTATGCACAAGCTTCAAGTGAGGAAACATATAGTGGTTATGAAGTGCAGTTTCAATTTGCTAACACTTTAAGTCTTATACCAGGAGATAATTATTATTTTTCACTTACTCCAGAAACGTATGATGATTATCATGGATATGGCGGATATGCATTAAATTCTACACCATGGGCAAACCCTTACCCTGATGGAGCTTCCTTTCAATTAAACGATGATGGTACCTTTTATCACCACGACGCTAATGCTGATATCACTTTTTCAATTTATAAGTGTGGACCTGATATAATTGATGAGACAGCACCAATAATCACTTTACTAGGAAATAACCCATTAAATCTTAACGTTGGAGATACTTATCAAGAATTAGGTGCAATTGCGACAGATAATATAGAGGGGGATTTATCAGAAAATATAATTATAGATGCTTCAGGAGTAGATACTAGCATTTTAGGTAGCTACAGCATAACTTATAATGTTTCTGATAATGCAGGTAATACAGCCACAGAGGTAACAAGAATAGTAAATGTGCAAAGTTGTGTTAGTGATTATTTAGGCGTTATAGAAAATCTAGAAGAACTACAAGATTATAATGAAATAAATATAGAACTACCTGATAATTATCTAGTTCAAACTTTTACAGTGCCAGAGGATATAACTGAAGTAGATGGAATTCAGGTTAATATGAAACCTAGTATACATTCTGATTTTGTATTTACTTTAGATCTATACGAAGGTATTGCTGAAGCAATTGTGCCAGTTAACCCTGTTGCTTCTACACATGCTATTTATTTTAATTCAGATGATGGGACTCAACCTATTTCTATTGGTGGTAATGGGCTAGATTTTAAGTTTAGTGATTCAGTAAGCTTAACTCCTGGTAATTCTTATTATTATATAATTACACCATTCGAAAAAAAGAATCATGTATATGTAAGCTATCCAAAAACAGAGAATTATGAGGGTGGATCACTTTCATGGGTTGGTATAAGTGTACCATATCTATACCCATATGAAAATGCTAATCTCAGATTTTCGATTTATAGAAATAATGAAATTCTCGATACTGATGGCGACGGTGTTTGTAATGAGTTTGATGTATGCGAAGGTTTTGACGACAACATAGACCTTAATGAAAATGGCATCCCAGATGGTTGCGATATCGTAATTGCAGACAACGACCCAGATGAAAACAGCAACTTAGCATTATTAGAGGAGGCCACTTTATCAGGTTCTGTTTCTAACGGTCGTGGTACACCACAGGCTATACTTTATGATCCTTTAATTAATGATTACCATATAATAACCGATTACAATGAATACGGAGTTGGTTTTGGTGAGAATCTAGGGCGTCCAGACGCAGATAATGGTTTTAAATGGCAAGTAGATTGGTCTACTCCAAAAGCGATTAACTATGTTACTTTTGGTGGCGCGTATTATAATCAGCCACAACCCAATGCGATGTGGAGAATAAGTTACCTCAATAATGAGGAATGGATAACTTTAGACGAAGGCCAAGGAGGCTGGATAGATAGTGGTATTTATGAATGGGATGGCACAGCATCACAAGCAATAACTGCAGAGGCATTACGCGTACAAGTATATAGCGATGGAGAAACCGATTTAGTAAGTATTCATCTTAGAGGCCGTGGTGGTATTTCTAATAGAACAAATGATAGTAATACAGCTACAAAGGCAACACTCATTCAGTATTTGGCTCCTGTAGGTACACCAATAGCCAATTTTACGGCTGCTACAGATGCACTTAATGTTACTTTTGATAGTAGTACCACTATAGAAGATGGTAGTATAGTAAATTATCAATGGAATTTTGGTGATGGTAATACTTCTAGTTCTGGACCAATAGTAGTGCATAATTATGCATCTCCAGGGATTTATGTAGTAACGTTACAAGTTACAGATAACGATGGTTTAGTAGGTACAATTTCTAAGGAAGTCACGGTAAGTGATGGTACCGCAGTAAATGAACCAGATGAGAGTATCAACTTAGCACTCTTGGAAGATGCAACCGTAACAGGATCAACACCTGATGGCCGTGGCAGACCACAAGCTATTTTATATGATCCGTCTATAGATGATTATTTTATAAGAACAGATTGGAATGAGTATGGTGTAGCATTTGGGCAGAATTTAGGACGTCCAGAGGCAGATAATGGATTTAAATGGCAAGTAGATTGGACAGTACCAAAAGCCATTAACTATGTTACTTTTGGAGGTACTTATGCTAACCAACCACAACCCAATGCGATGTGGAGAGTGAGTTATTTAAACAATGACGAATGGATCACTATAGAAGAAGGCCAAGGAGGCTGGATTGATAGTGGTATCTACGAATGGGATGGCAGATATGAGTCAACCATAACTGCTGCTGCATTACGAGTACAAGTGTATAGCGATGGAGAAACCGATTTGGTAAGTATTCATCTTAGAGGTCGTGGAGGTATATCTAATTATAGAAATGATAGTGGTACCGAAACTAAAGCCACACTTATACAGTATTTACCAGAGGCACCACAAGTTCCATTAAGACCAGAAAACATGTCTGATTTAATGAAGCTCTCGCCTAATCCTACGTCAGGCTATGCATGGCTTAGTTTTGAGGAGGTGACAGAGATTGAATCTATTGAGATTTACGATTTAACCGGACGCATGGTAAAACGTTTTAATGGAGGTGAAATAGATAAAAAAGGCAAGCAAATTTCTGTGCAAGGCTTACCAAATGGTGTTTATACCGTTAAAGCTAGTACAAGTAAAGGTGAATTATATCAAAAGAAGTTGATTAAAATATAATTCTATTAAGCACCTTTAAAGTGTTAATGCCTAACAAGTAAGACGTATTATTGTCTTATTTGTTAGGCTTTTTTATGTCAATTCGCTTTAGAGTGGACTTTAGTAAAACAAAATTTGAAGTTAAATTTATTAAAATCCAAATTACTTTAAAAAAAATCAAAGCCAAATAGCTAATACTATAAATAGCAAATTAAGTTTTTCGTTAATTGAGGATTAAAACAATTTGCCAAACTCATATTAATTATTTTGCTAGGTCTTGGCCAACTTGCAAACATTACTACTACATATACCATCTGTGATTTATTTACTAAATTAGTAGCCAACCACACGACTAATTGTGGATAAACAGGTTACGCGTAATTTTATTAATGAATAGCATATGATAAGACACCCTTTAAATAGTATAAGAGTATGCTTTGTAATGTTAGTAATCATTTTAAGTAGTTGCAATGACAATGAAAATGATAAACCTATAGAGCCAGTGACAACAGACATTTCTATTTCATCATCAGAAAGCTTAATTTCTTGGGGTGATGCGGCAGATTTAATGCAAAAATTAGAAAATGCAATAAGTTATAATTACGGAATAGCTTTAGAAAGTGAAACCGAAAAACAGCTAAGTTTCAATACAGATACAACTCAAGTGATTGCAACAATAGCTTTTAAAATAGAAAATCAGAGTGTATACAACGATCCAAACTCAACTAATAATTCAGTCACCATTGCGCTTGTAAAAGACATAGAAAATCCAATTCCGCAAGGAGTTGTTCTAAGTGCTGATGGACCAGGAAATACTTATGGCTTAATTACCTCAGTGTTGGCTCCAGGTTACGACCCTATAGAAGCGCCAGACTGTAATCATCCCGAATTTGGTGATCATATCGATGAGTTATTTGATAATGAATTGAATAAAAATGTTTTTCGCTTTTTCATTCATACGTCACCAGACAACGATCGCTGTATCAATTTTGATAGACAACGAAATGAGATAAAAACGTATGATCAATCACCCGATAATTTATTAGGCATAGAGAATGAGAAAGTGGTTTACAAATGGAAATTTAAATTAAAAGCAGGATTTCAATCCTCTACAAATTTCACACATTTACATCAACTCAAGTCAGTAGGTGGATCATTAGCCAGCATGCCAATGTATACGTTATCTGCTAAGAAAGGGAGTCCTGATAAATTGCAATTGCGATATGCTGAAACGGATACTCAAATTAACGTCGCAGAAGCTAATTTAGCTAATTTTATAGATACTTGGTTAGAAGTAACTGAAACCATAAAATATGGCACATCCGGAACTTATGATATTGAGATAAAAAAAGTAAGTGATGGCACTGTTTTATTTACCTATTCAAATGCTTCAATTATAAACTGGAGAGCAGATGCTAGTTTTGTGAGACCAAAATGGGGAATTTATAGGAGTTTAATAAATGCACAAGACCTTAGAGATGAAGAGGTGTTATTTGCTGATTTTAGTATAACTGAAATAGAATAAATGCTATTTTTAGTACAGTAAACTACATAAGCACATATCTGTTAAAATCCTAACAAACTACACAAAATACAAAATGACCATAGATCAACTACCAGGAACCTACAACATCATAGGAAGCAATCAAAACGAGGAAAGTATAGCTTACAAAGGGATATTAGAATTAGCCCTAGATGAGAATAACAGAATAAAAGCAACATGGTTAATTAATAATAGCCAAGAACAGTTAGGAACTGGTTTTTTTAAAGATAATATCTTGGTGATTAATTTTAATTATAAAGGCAATGATGCCGTTATTTATAAAGGCGTTGTGGTATATAAGTGTATTACTAACGACTTATTAGATGGCTTTTGGTCAGAGAAACATGGCAATCCATTGTATCTTGGTGAAGAGCGTTGCTATAGGGTAGGGACGCAAAGCCGTGAGCTGGTGAATTGAGGTTTTGTTTTTATGGTTTTGTTCTCGTTTCTATTTAATGTATAAAAACTCTAATTATGACGTGCTAGACTTTTACTGTTGTAGCGAGAATGAGATTTAAAATATCTAGACTCCTGTTGTGTTAAATATGAAGGGATACTGTCTTCAAATTCTACAATTACATCAACAGGTATTGGTGGTTATTATTATATTTATTATTATTTTAGAGGAATGAATTCAACCAAAATTTCATGCCTCTTTTTTTGTTTTTTTTTAATGCTAATACTTAGTCTTAGCACTAATCAAAACCTTTATGGACAAGAAAATAGAGACACTACAGACTTCCGAAGTTTAATTCTAAAACCTAAAAATATTTCAGATTTAACAAAGGGGTTCAGATTCTTTTTAAATGCTAAAGAAGATAAATTAAAAAGATCAGATACTATTGGAGCCATATACGACTTACGCCTAATTTCTATCGCGCTTAGAAAAAAAGGACTGTTGCATGAAAGTGAGAATTATGCTATTGAAGCGCTAAAACTATTAGACCATTCTAATAAAAACGATGCCTTAGACAATGAATCTCGAACAGCATTATATAATCATTTAGGACTTATTAACGAAGAGTTAGAGAACAATGCCTTAGCGCTCAATTATTATAATAAAGCCATTACAATTGCCAATGAGTTGAGTAGTAAGAATTCTGTTGTAAAAAATCGAGCAAATGTGTACCTTAAAGAAGAGAGGTATCAAGATGCTATAGCAGATTATTTAAGTGTTTTAGATTTTAGTTTAGCAAATGAGTCTAAAAGGAAAGTCGCAAGGCTATATGACAATTTAGGTTACGCACAATCAAAAATTAATCATCATGAGGCTTTAGTCAATTTAGAAAAAGGATTGAAGATGAGAGCGGATGAAGAGTCAAATTCCGGATTAATAACCAGCTACTTACATTTGGCGGAATATTATAGTGATAGAAACAATAAAATTAAAGCACTTGATGTCACCAATAAGGCCTTAGAAATAGCAAAGAATAGTGGTAATAAGTATTATGAAGCTAATGTTCTCGGGTTTAAAATGACATTGAATAACGATGATGAGGTCATTAGGTTTAAAACATTAAATGATAGCATCAATCTAGCGAAACAGGTATTCAAAAATCAATTTGCATCAAGTAAGTATCAATTTTTTAAAGAGAAAAAACGCGCAGATGAAAATGAAATTTTAAAAGAAAAAGAGAAGTCGAAACGATTGATGTATCAATCAATAGCAGCATTTATTATACTGTTAACGGCATTTATTGTGCTAAAGCTTAACGATAGACACAAAAAAGAAAAACTACAACAGGTATATAACACAGAAACACGTATTTCAAAAAAAGTGCATGATGAAGTGGCTAACGATGTGTATCATGTAATGGCTAAACTCCAAAATAGCGAAAATGTAAATGAAGAGCTTTTAGACGATTTAGAGGATATTTATGTCAGAACACGGGATATTTCAAAAGAAAATAGTGCCATAGATCTAAAAGGTAACTTTAATGAGCAAATCAATGATTTACTATGGAGTTATAGAACCAAAGAGGTTAATGTGATAACCAAAAACAGTGCAAACATCAATTGGAATGGTATATCTGATATCAAAAAAACAATTCTTTATAGGGTGTTGCAAGAGTTAATGACCAATATGCGTAAACATAGCAAAGCATCCATAGTGGTTTTAAATTTCAGTCAAACCAATAAAAAAATAACCATCGATTATAAAGATAATGGTGTTGGAAGTGCTATAATTAAAAGTGATGGTTTGCAAAATGCGGAAAACCGTATCGCATCTATCAACGGATCAATTACTTTTGAGTCTCAAATTAATAAAGGCTTTAAAGCACAAGTTATAATTTAGTATGTTTTCAAAAGTATTAATATCCGACGATTTAGGAAGTATCAACCAAGGGGTGCGCACGGTTTTAGAAGGCCTGGGAATTACAAATGTAACACAAGTACAATACTGTGATGACGCTTATTTAAAAATAAAAAGTGCCTATCAAAATGCAGAGCCCTTTCATTTGTTAATAACAGATTTATCTTTTAAATCAGACCATAGAGCCCAAACGTATGCTTCAGGTGAAGATTTAGTTAAACAATTAAAACAAGAATATCCAGACCTAAAAATTATTGTGTATTCTGTGGAAGATCGATTGCAAAAAGTGAGAACATTAATTCAAACGTACAAAGCTGATGCTTATGTGTGTAAAGGAAGAAATGGACTAAAGGAAATAGATGCAGCAATTAACACGGTGTATGCAGGTGGTATTTATGTCTCACAACAAGTTGAGCATGCATTAAGTTCTAATTCAAATTTAGAAATTAACGACTACGACATAGAATTGCTAAAACAGCTTTCCAACGGCTTATCACAAGATGAAATAAGTAGTTTTCTTAAAAGCAATGCCATAGCACCAAGCAGTTTAAGCTCGGTAGAAAAACATTTAAATAAATTGCGCATACAATTCAAAGCCAATAATGCCATACACTTAGTGGCAATTGTAAAAGATCTAGGGCTTATTTAATTTACACGATTGAGGTAAACCGTAATAAGAATAGATCAAGCTTTTATAAGTTTGCAATTCATTATTATTTTGCTATTAAAGTAGTTTTGAGGGGAATGAAAAGTGCACATTGTATGATGTGCACTTTTTTACATATGAGGTTTTCCGTAAAGGAAAATTGTGAACCATCAATATATTTGAAAAAGAATTATTGTATCGTACAAATACAGAATATGGAAACAATTAAAATAGAAAATATGAAACGATTAATTTTTAGTTTAATCTTTATAGTTGCATTGGTAAATGTCAACGGACAAACTTGTGATGAAATGATGACATTTGTTAAAGAAGAAAGTGTCGGTACAACCTATAATAGTTATACAAGCAAAGCAATTTCTAAAGTCACTTTTTATGATATAGTTATCGATTACAAAACCTATTATTTTGCGATAGTTTGTTTTAAACAAGAATATTCATATGGTTGTAATGAGTATATCTACCAAGTGGATTCTTCTACGAAATTAAATTACGCAATGAATTATATAAATAGCGCAGGCAAAGCGTTTTGGAAATACATTCAGCCATATAATAAAAGCTTAGAATGTGGAGCTAGTTTTAATAACTAGAGTAAATTGATTTAATTGATAGGAGCGTAGTATTTTAGAGTTACTTTAAATAAGAATAAAAATTACGGTATAGATTAAAATCATTTCGTTAATTTCTTTCTTTTCCTATCTTTAAACCACTTTAAAAGAATTATAGAAATACCATAAAACCATTCATGGCAAAAACCAAAAATACCTTTGAGCAAGACCTGTTCAAAGCCGCAGATAAACTACGCAAAAACATAGACGCAGCCGAGTACAAACATGTGGTACTCGGGCTTATCTTTTTAAAATACATTTCAGAGTCTTTTGATGAGTTGTACCAAAAACTATTAAAAGACGAATACTCAGACGCAGAAGACAGAGACGAGTACATTGCAGAAAATACGTTTTTTGTTCCTAAGCTAGCACGTTGGTCTCACATACACGCGCAAGCAAAGCTGCCTACCATTGGTCAAACTATTGACGAAGCCATGGAAGCCGTAGAAAAAGAAAACAAAGAACTAAAAAACGTTTTACCACAAGTATATGGTAAAGCCAATCTGGACAAAACCGCTTTAGGTGAACTCATCGATTTAATATCGAATACCGAATTACAAGCCGAAAACGAAAACTCTAAAGACCTATTTGGTCGTGTGTACGAATACTTTTTAGGGGAATTCGCCAATGCAGAAGGTAAAAAAGGTGGACAATTTTACACGCCAAAAGCCATTGTAAAGCTAATGGTAGAAATGATAGAACCTTACAAAGGACGTATTTACGATCCTGCCTCTGGTTCTGGTGGAATGTTTATTATGTCCGAGAAATTTATTACCGCACATTCGGGTAACATAAAAGATATTACGGTTTACGGACAAGAAAGCAACCAAACCACTTGGAAGCTTTCTCGTATGAACCTCGCCATACGTAACATTAACTCTAAGTTTGTAGCCTGGAATACCGAAGGCTCGTTTCTTAAAGATGCACACCCAGACTTAAAAGCAGATTTTGTTATCGCCAATCCACCATTCAACCAAAAAGAATGGGGAATAGACATTTTACAAGACGATGCACGTTGGCAATATGGTACACCACCAAATGGAAATGCCAATTTTGGTTGGATGCAACACATGCTCTACCATTTATCACCACGTGGTGTAATGGCAACCGTTTTAGCCAATGGCTCTTTAAGTTCTAATACCTCTGGCGAAGGCGATATACGTAAAACCCTAGTAGAAAACGATTTGGTAGAATGCATCGTTGCCTTACCAAAACAACTATTTTACAACACAGGCATACCTGCATGTATTTGGTTTTTGCGTCGTGAAAAAGCCAACCATAGCAAAGACGTCTTATTTATTGATGCCTCAGAAATGGGCTATATGGCATCTAGAGTACACAGAAACTTCTCTGAAGACGATATAGCCAAAATACGCGACACTTATTTGAATTGGAGAAAAGGAGGCGATTACCAAGATATTAAAGGCTTCTGCAAAAGCGCCAACCTAGACGCCATACGCAAACACAACCACGTACTCACACCAGGACGTTACGTAGGCATACCAGACGAAATAGACGATGGCATCCCATTTGAAACCAAAATGGCAGACCTTACCACCACCTTGCAACAACAAATGCAACAAGAGGAAGCCCTAAACCAAGAAATTAAAACACAACTGGCTAATATTGGGTTTACATTATGAATAGTGTAGATGAAAAATCTTGTGCTGAGCGCAGTCGAAGTATACCTGAGGGTTGGGTAGAAACAACCCTTGAAGATTCTGTAACTAAACTAGGAGATGGTTTACATGGAACACCAAAATATTCTGATGATGGAGAATATTTTTTTATTAATGGTAACAATCTTAATGATGGGAAAATTGAAATTAAAAAAGAAACAAAAAGGTGTTCCAATGAAGAGTTTGAGAAATATAAGAAAAATCTAAATTCAAGGACAATATTAGTTTCTATTAATGGCTCTTTGGGATACTTTGCTTATTATAATAATGAAAAATGCTTTTTAGGTAAAAGTGCGTGTTATTTTAATGTAAAAGAATCAATTAGTAAAAGATTTATTGGTTATCAAATTAGAACGAAATATTTTCAAAAATATATAGAAAGACTTGCAGGAGGTACAACAATTAAAAATGTTTCTTTAAAAACAATGCGAGAATTTCCTTTCATTATCCCTAAAGAATTAGAAGAACAAAAAGCCATAGCCAAAGTCTTAACCGCTTTTGATGATAAAATAGAAAATCTAAACGCTCAAAACCATACCTTAGAGCAAACCGCACAAACTATTTTTAAAGAATGGTTTGGTAAATACCAAATTGATGATGAACTGCCTGAGGGTTGGCGTGTTGGGAAGTTGTCTGAGATTGCTAATTTTCTAAATGGATTAGCGTTGCAAAAATATCCACCAAAAATTGGTCAAGAAACTTTGCCAGTAATAAAAATTAGAGAACTCAAACAAGGTATCACTTCTCAAACTGATAAAGCAAATACTGAGTTAGATGAAAAATATATAATAGATAATGGAGATATTCTTTTCTCATGGTCTGGAAGTTTAGAAGTTGTTATTTGGCAACATGGTAAAGGAGCCTTAAATCAACATCTATTTAAGGTTACTTCTGAAGTTTACCCTAAATGGTTTTATTATTATTGGATAATTCATCATTTAAATAATTTTAGAGGTATTGCATCTTCAAAAGCAACAACAATGGGACATATTAATAGAAAGCATTTAGATTTAGCAGAAGTTATAATACCCAATGAAGAAGCATTTAAAGATTTAAATCATTTGTTTAATCCTCTAATTAAGAAATTAGAATTAAACAATTCACAAATCCAAACCCTAACCAAAACCAGAGATACGTTATTACCCAAGTTAATGCGTGGTGAGTTGCGTGTAAATGGGTTTAAAAAGTAAATACAATAGTAGCTAATAAAAGTAAAACTAACCAAGTAATACATGAGTGAAGAAAACAGACAACACGTTTATCAATTATACAATAGCTTTATAGAACATTGCTTATTAGAGCATAACTCAGTATTAACTAATGAAGAAGATATATTTAGTCTTGCAAATCTATTTAGAGTAAAAGAACTTTTCTTGGATGCGGCTATTGAAGGTAGTGGACCAAGCTATTGGGATAAAATAGAATTACAATTTCAAGATGCTAATTATGAAGTGAGATTATGTTTTGCGCATTTAAATTGGTTATGGTATTTGCCTGCTAATGACATAAAACCTGAAACTAAAAGAGACACACCCTCTTGGATTTTAGAAAACGAAGAATTTATAGAGCGTTTTAATACTAATAAAAAAGAACAATATTTCCCGCAAATTGGAGTAGGTTCTGCTGGACTATATTATAAGACCAATAAACCTATGGAGATTAATTTTTTATTAATACTCTGTATTTTAATTAAGCAAAATGTAGAGAAAGGAGAATTAAAAAAGATTGCGGATATCAATAAGTATATCATTGATAAAGTTTACAGTGTGTTTGATGAAAACACCTTTAATATTCCAGAAAAGGAATATAAGCTGTTAGAGAATAGAGCATTTGCAATGCAGAATTTAATAATGCATTTAGCCAAACCCGAGTATTATGAACCTATTGCATCTAAACAAGATAAAGCAGCTATAAAATCTAATTTTTATGCACTTATAAAAGACACGGAAGCAACTAAAAAGGAAGACTTAACTATAGATGATGAAATACACCTAATTAAAAAAGAATTAGAAAAATCTGGCATTAATAATAGTTTTTATGCACCTAACTTATGGCCAATATGGAATAAAGGTTTGCATAATGTCACTGAAGATATTATGAATTTGCAATTTAAAAAAGCATTAGTGTATTATGGTCCACCTGGAACGGGAAAAACACATACAGCAAATGCATTAGCTCAATCTTTTATAACTAATCATTTTTTACATAAAAAAGAAAATCTCAAAGTGTATTTTGAAAAAGGTTTAGAAAACATAGACCAAAGAATACATAAATTACAATTTAATCCTAACACCTCTTACGAAGATTTTATTGCAGGATATCAATTAAAAGCTTCAGAAAATGGTTCAGAAACTATTGCTGTAAAAGGACAGTTGTTTGACATTATTGATAAAGCAAATAATGAGACAAAAACTACAGACGAAAAAGGACAAGTTAAGTTACCCCACGTTCTTATTTTAGATGAAATAAATAGAGTGGATTTATCTCGTGTTTTTGGAGAGTTGTTTTCTGCAATGGAATACAGAAACCAACCTATTAAAACAGCAATAAAAGGTATAGAGTTGAACATGCCAGATAATTTGTACATCATAGGTACAATGAACGAAATAGATTTTTCTGTAGAGCGTATGGACTTTGCCTTACGACGTCGTTTTGTTTGGAAGTTTAAAGGCTATGATGATGCTGTTTTATTAGAAATGTTAGGTAGTTATTTTAATGACAAACATTTTGAAGAGTTTAAAAATGATTTTGTTACTGCCTGTACAGCTTTAAATAATTATATCAGTTTTTCTATTGAAGAGTTAGGAGAAGCCTACCAAATAGGTCATACATTTTTCGCAGAACTTTCTAAAATATATAATGAAAACTATAATTTAACAGGTAAAGGGCGCTCTAAAAAGAAACTGTTTAAAGAGGCAAAAGATATTTTATGGTCAATTTCTATAGAGCCCATGTTAGTCGCTTTTTTGGGGAATACAGATAACACAAGTGTAAAGGAGTATACAAGCAGAGCTAACGCAATATTTACTAATGGAAAATAATATTATTTATATACCACCTGTTAAAGATTGCTCTATTGTAGACATAGAAGCAAATATGGCTGTGCATATAAATAGTTGTTTTACAAATCAAAATGTTTTTAAAATAAGTAATACTGTAAAAGAGGAAGAATTACCACTTTTAACTTATGATTACAAATTTAATAAATGGAGAACAGGACGCTATATTGGTAAGTTATTTTTTAAATATGAAGGAAAGAAGTATTGCTTTGAGGTAATACCTCGTTTTGGTAATGCAGCTATAATGCATCTATTAGAAGAGATTTTTAATATTAAATTGGCACAAAGCCAATCAAGCCATAAGTTAAATAGTAATGTGCAAAACGAACTTATTAAAAAATTGATAAGTATTATTTGGGTGAAACAGCTAAGTAAAGCTAATGTGCATGGTTTGCCTAAAAACAAAATAAAAAGAGAACATAAAAGCCTATCTGTAAAAGGTCGTATTGATTTAAGGAAAAGTATTTTACCACTTTTTAACGAAAGCTTAATTGTTTCAAATAGAATAGAAAAACAGGTAGATCCTATAATTATTGCAATTCTCTCTAAAGCATATAAAATATTGTGTAAACATTATTTTTTATCACAAAATATGCTAACGGAAAGTGTAAAAGAAGTTATTAATTCAACAACTAGTTTTAATTCAAGTACAGTTACAGAAAATCAATATCAGCATATAAAATATGGTTCAATGTATGCTAATTATAAAACTATTGTAGATTTTTCGTGGCAAATTATTAAGCGTAAAAAAAACAATATTATTCAAGAAGAGAATAAAGAAACAAATGATGCTTTGTTTTTAGATATGGCAGAAATTTGGGAAAACTATTTAATGACTATCTTAAAGAAACGATATGCTATTGATGGTTGGAAAGTGTATTCTCAGAAATTTAATATTTACAAACAACAAAGATATAAAAGAGGTTTAATACCAGATATTATTATTGAAAAAAATAATAATGTTGTGGTGTTTGATGCTAAATACAAAAATATGTCATCGCATAGAAATGATTATGATAGGTCAGATTTTTTTCAAATCCATACCTATGGTTCATTTTTAGAATCTCAAAATAAAAAGATTATAGGTTTGGGCTTACTATATCCTTTACACGAACGTTTTGATGAAGATGTATTAAAAAATAATTTTTCAAATACCTTATTTGGAGAATCTGTTAATGAATCATGGTTTAAAGTAGATGGTATTCAATTAACAGAATCATTAGAAGATTTAGTAATTCAAAAAGAAGCTTTTTTATCAAGGTTTCAAAAGAATTTATCATAGTATATTAAGATAACAAAGAAATGACTAAACTCTCAGAAGATAGCATAGAACAAGCATTGATAAACCAATTAGTTGGTCAAGGTTACACCTATCATTATGGTCCAGACATTGCACCTTATAGTGATAACCCACAACGTGAAGGTTTTGAGTCTGTATTGTTAGAGCAACAATTAAAAAACGCACTACATCATTTAAATCCAGACGTTCCAGAATCGGCACGCGTAGAAGCGTATCAAAAAATCATCAACTTAGGCACACAAGATTTAATGGAAAACAACGAGCGTTTCCATACCTTATTAACCAATGGTGTAACCGTAGAGTATTATAAAGAAGGCAGAACAAAAGGGATTAATGTAAGGTTGTTAGATGTAGAAAACCCAGAGAATAATCAGTTTTGGGTAGTCAATCAATTGGTAGTTAAAGAGAACAACAACGAAAAACGTTTTGATGTTGTTATTTATATCAACGGTTTACCACTTGTATTTGTAGAGCTTAAAAATGCAACAGACGAGAAAGCCACTATAAAAAAAGCATATACTCAATTACAAAATTATAAAACCGCTGTACCAAGTATTTTTTATTACAATAGCATTTGTGTAATAAGTGATGGTATAGAAGCAGGCACTTCGAGTGTGTCAGCACCTTTGTCTCGTTTTCTATCTTGGAAATCGCCAACACCAAAAGACAATGACCCAAGAACAGAATTACAAATTCTAACAGAGTACATGCTTAATAAAAAAACAGTGGTAGAGTTAATACGCTACTGTACGGTTTTTGAGCAAGAAGAAAAAAAGGATGATAAAACTGGTTTAATTTTTCAAATAAAAATTAAAAAAGTAGCAGCTTACCATCAATACTACGCAGTACAAAAAGCAGTAGCACAAACTATACGCGCTACAGATAGTAAAGATGGCGACCGTAAAGTTGGTGTAGTTTGGCATACGCAAGGTTCGGGTAAGTCTTTATCTATGGTGTTTTATAGCGGACAAATAGTAACGCATCCGCAAATGGAAAATCCAACTATTGTGATATTAACAGATAGAAACGATTTAGACGACCAATTATTTGCAACTTTTGGGAACTGTAAAGAATTGTTGCGTCAAACGCCAGTACAGGCAGAAAGTAGAAACCATATTAAAGAATTGTTACATGTATCTGGAGGTGGCGTTATTTTTACCACCATTCAAAAATTCTCACCAGAAGAAGGCAATGTATTTGATACCATTTCTGAAAGAACAAATATTGTTGTGGTTGCAGACGAGGCACACCGCAGTCAATACGGATTTACAGGACGTTTGGTAGAAACGGAAGAAGGTTCTGAAATTAGATATGGAAATGCCAAATACTTACGCGATGCTTTACCAAATGCATCATACATAGGTTTCACAGGAACACCCATAGAAAAGGAAGACAAATCGACGCCTGCAGTTTTTGGAGAGTACATAGACGTGTACGATATTAAACAAGCAGTAGATGATGGTGCCACAGTACCTATTAGTTACGAGTCGCGTTTGGTTAAAATCAAACTCAACGAAGAAGTTACGAAATCTATAGATGCAAAAATAGATGACATTGAAGACGCCACCGAAGAACAAATAGAAAAAGCAAAAAAGAAAAGTGCTGCTATAGAAAAAATTATAGGTAAAGACGACAGATTAAAAGACATTGCTACAGACTTAGTATCGCATTTTGAAGCACGCCAAAAAGTCTTTGAAGGTAAAGCTATGATAGTGGGTATGAGTCGTACCATTTGTGCCAAACTCTACAATCAGATTATTGCTTTACGTCCAGATTGGCATCATGACGATTTAGATAAAGGAGCTATAAAAGTAATCATGACAAGTACCAGTGATGATGAAGCCATCTTGCAACCACATCACACCACAAAAGCACAACGTAAAGTATTAGCTGCACGTATAAAAGACCCAAACGACCCTTTACAAATGGTTATTGTTAGAGATATGTGGCTCACAGGTTTTGATGCGCCTAATTTGCATACCATGTACATCGATAAAAAGATGCAAGGTGCTAATTTGATGCAAGCCATTGCACGTGTTAATCGTGTGTACAAAGACAAACCAGGAGGATTAATAGTCGATTATATTGGTATTGGTCAAGATTTACGTAATGCCATGGTGACCTATTTACAAAGTGGAGGCGAAGGCACACCAATTGTAGATATAAAAGAAGCCATTGCAGGCATGTTAGAGAAGTTTGAAGTTGTAGAACAACAATTTCATGGTTACGATTATAAAGCCTACTTTAAATCAGAAACCAATATAAAACTGCAAATCTTACTAGGAGCACAGAATTTTATTTTACAAAGTGAGGAAGTTAAAAATCGCTTTTTAAAGGAAGTGACTATATTATCAAAGCTGTTTGCCATGTCTATTCCTAGTCCGCAAGCAGATAATATAAAAGATGAGGTCGCCTTTTTTCAAGCCGTAAAAGCAAGAATAAACAAGTTTGTAGGTGTTGGAGTAAAATCAGACTACGAAGTAGAAACCGCCATAAAACAAATTGTAGATGATGCCTTATCTAGTGAAGGTGTTATTGATATTTTTGAAGCAGCAGGTATAAAAGCACCTTCTGTTGGTATTCTGTCTGACGAGTTTTTACTAGAAGTAAAAAATATGCAACAAAAGAACGTCGCTTTTGAGTTGCTTAAAAAGTTGTTAGCCGATGAGGTTAGAGTTCGTAAAACAAAAAACATAGCACAAGGAAAACGTTTTTCTGAAATGTTGGAGTCTGTAGTAAAGCGTTATCATAACAATCAAATAGATTCGGCTCAAGTACTAGCAGAATTGTCTGCCATTGCCAAAGACATGCGCTTAGAAGACAAAAAGAGTGTGGATTTAGGTTTATCGCCAGAAGAATATGCATTTTACAGTGTATTATCTCAAAATGAATCAACTAGTTTTCTTGATGATGATAAAATGAAAGACTTGATTCATACCATTGTTGAGGTTGTTAGAAACAATGCAACTGTAGATTGGAGCAAACGTGATGATGTAAGAGCAAAGTTAAGATTAACAGTCAAGAAAATATTAATGCGTTATGGTTATCCACCAGATGTAGCCAAAATGGAAGCAGATAAGGTATTGGCACAGAGTGAGAATTTGGCAGCTTTTTTTGCTAATAGCTAGTCAAATTGCTATATTTCTTTGAGTGGTAACAGGGAAGTGAATTGCAGATTGCCACATTCTACGTCCTCGAAATGCTAAAACCAATGAAGCATCCATGAATAAAATAATTTATCGACTAAAATTTCTTTTCTAGGGAAAAGACTAGCCTTTATTTTTGATGAAAATAAGTATAACCTAAAAACTAAAAAGGATGTCATTAAAAAAAGACTACGAGTACACACAGGCAGATTTAGATAATCATGCTAATCAATTAAACCCAAATCACGAAGAGTATCAGGGTGATAATTAATTAGTGTTAATTTAAGAGTTCACTATCTTAGAAATAGGGTAGTGAGCTTAAAGTATGATTTATGGATTTTAATTTCAATAATTTTGGACTAAAATATCAACCTGAAAGAGGTATAACTTTAGGAGTTGTACTTTCATATATATTTTGTTTCAATTTTAAGTTAGACAAATTCGATAGAGGATTTGCCTATATTTTGCATGTCTCAAGAATTAAGGATTATAAAGAGTTAAGACAACAATATAAAAACTTGAATGATGCCGATTTATTAAAAGAGGTTTTCTTTCTATCACGAAATGATAAATATTTTAAGTTAGACTATTTAAGGGAAGTAACAGGTCTTAGTTCAAAAAAAACTTTTAGGGATCGTTTCAGGGAATATATTAAGACCAATGATTTACAGGGACGTAGAGCTTTTACCCTTGAAGAAACGTATAAGATTTTAGACTTTTGGAATCCAGGTTTTAAAGGGGAATCCATGCAAGCACTTTTAAAAGCTGAGCTAGCTGCTCAATATACCAATGGTAATTACGAAGTGTTATCAGAATTGCTTATTGATAATGGTGTAACCTCAAAAGAAGCTTACGCAAGTGTCGATAAACTATCTCCAAAAATTTATAATAATCTAAATGAGTTACTTAACGAAAAACAGGAGAAGGACGAAACAGCTATACCTTTTTTTCTCTATGTATTATTTCTTTTGAGTAGAATTAAAAAGAAGTAGCCTATCACGTGGAATCATTTTGCCTTTTTTAGAAAAACAAAAAATCCACCAGAGCAAAACCAAAGTAGATTATAGACTTAATCTTTCTAAAAGCCAAACGTCAAAAGTCAACAAACGATCAACACCTAATTTCGACAAAGTCGGAAAACTTGACCTTCAATTATTTAGCGTAAA
>TARA_R110002111_G_scaffold97014_2_pt1 | contig 27364 bp, 23 predicted proteins | sample TARA_R110002111 | Tara Oceans TARA_R110002111 (sample SAMEA4397363) | marine metagenome | biome: Polar Biome; feature: [ZZZ] marine water layer (ENVO:01000295); material: water (ENVO:00002006), including particulate matter (ENVO:01000060) such as... | depth 199 m | reverse complement strand
TAAAAAAGATAATAGCAAATAGTATAAATACATATTGAAACAAATTAATACCAACTACCCATTTTTTTAAATGGTTTAAAACCAAAACCGCCAAAGCTGATAAGAATAAGATTATTGAGATATAGGTTTCTTGTGAGTTAAAAAGAATGTCGTCTCTAAAAAAGTCTTGCCATAACCAATCAAAACTGGCTAGCATGAGCATGTAAATAGTTCCTAAAGAGCCTAATACCAAAAAACCATTTCGTCTTAATTTTTGATTATTGAAAAAAGGTAACTTCCCTAAATTATATAACAATCCAAAAAACGTGATGTACATGATATAGCCAAAAATGCCATTATTATTTACAAATGCTCCTAAAACAATAAGTACACTTAATGGTAAAAACCAATTAAATATAGACGTAATGTTAGCTGTTGCCTCTTTTTTTAAAAGCATTAAATAATAAGGTATTATTGCTAGTATTAAAACAATATAAAGCCACGGTGTGCCAATAACAGACCCGTAAAAATAACCATATACACATGCATAATAAGTTGCAAATACAATATGCAATAAAGCTAGAGTATGGGATTTTAATAGATAAATAAGCGGTAAACAAAGTAGCGTCCAGGTTAATAAATACGTACTTAAATCTCCAGGAATATTATAAATCTGACTCACTAAAGCCATACTTGAACCTACAGCAAAAAACAAAAATACTCCTGAAGCTTCTTTCCAAGTGGTGCTTTTGTTTTTTAAAATTGAAAAGCCAACACATAATTGCCCAATAACTAATGGTAAAAAAGCAAAAATGGTTTTTACTGTTCGCGAAAAATTATCCCAATTATGCGCTAATATTAAAATAATACCTAAGCCTACCAAAGTAGACCCTAAGACGGCAAAAACTGTAAATAACCTGTTTGGTGCATCAATTTGTTTTGATTTATAATAGGATTCTATTTTTGATGCAATGTCTTGAGATATAACTTTCTTTTCAACAAGTTCGTTTATATCATTTTGAATTTTTGAATTCATAGAACTTTAATTTAATAATTTGAAAGATAATTGATTTTTAAAACCCCGCAACCAAAAGTCACGAGGTTTTGGGTTAACTAACCAACCATCAAAACAACTCTTAATGCTTTTGTTTCGATTTTCTATTTCTATTCATCCTCTTTTATATTTCTATCAATATATTGTATGTCTCTAGTGTTTTTCTGCACCGCAATAGCAGCGAATAAACTTAAAAGAAATGACATGCCGTAAAATCCTTTTTCGCTTAATAATAAATCGGCATTCCATAAACCAATAACCAATAACACTATAGATGTAAGTGTTGTAAACCAACTAATGCTGTAATAAATATCGGTAACTGGAATGTCTTCCATTTTATCTCTCACTGCTTTTTGTACCGAGATTACAGAAAACAAACCAAAAAGGAGTATGGTAAAATAATAGCCTTTTTCATTAAGCATCATATCGGCATTCCATAAACCAATACAATACGAGGTCATACCAATTAATAAGGCTGACCATGAAGCGCCTACAAATGCAGCTGTTGGTTTTTGATCAAAAACTTTAATCTCTTTTTTACTTTTTTTTTCTTTCGATTTTTCATCTAAAGAAACTGTTGTTTCATAATTCATAATATTTTGTTTTAATGATTACATGGCAAAACTGCAAAACTTATCAAAATTCAGAAAAACAATATTTCAAATAAACTGACGATATAAATTATACTAATAAATAATAAAATGCTATATTTATTAGTATAATAAAATATTTACTGACGATTAAATGACTGATTTAAATGATATAATTTCTGGGTTTTCTACAGAAGATCAACAAAAATTCGTGTCTTATTTAGAAAAAAAGAATAAACGCATTGATACTAAAAACGTTGAGTTGTTTAATTATTTGTTAAGCGATAAATTAAACTCTAAATCTATTTGCATAAAACTTTACGGAACAAAAAAACAAGATGCTTACCATGCTTTAAGAAAACGGTTGCATCAATCTGTAATAGATTTTACAGCAAACCAAAGGCTACAAGAAGAAGGCTCAGTTAATATGCAAATTATAAAATACATATTGGCATCAAAATCATTTTTACAACAAAAACAATATAAAGTTGCCTATAAAATTTTGGATAAAGCAGAAATGTTAGCAACCGAACATTACTTATTTGCCTTGCTTAACGAAATTTATCACACAAAAATTCAATATGCTTATGCAAACCCTTCTTTAGAATTAGATTCACTTATTTTAAAATTCAAAAGCAATCAAAAACAAATTTTTTTAGAAGATGAACTAAATATTGTTTATACAAAAATTAGAAACACCATAAATAATATAGCGTATAAAGGAGATGTTTTAGATTTTGAAACCATTTTAGAAAACACTTTTAAAGAACATCACATTACAGTTAATGATGCTTTATCCTTTAAATCGCTTTACCAATTGGTAACTATTGCCAGTATTTCAGCTTTTGTGTCTAAAGATTATTTGAAAATTGAACCTTTTTTAATTAGTACTTACAATGCTATTCTTCATCATAAAAACAAAGAAAAGCAGCCGTATTATCATATTCAAATTTTATATGCTATTGCTAATGCACTTTTTAGAAACAAAAAATTTAATGAGTCGTTGCACTATTTAGAAATTATGCATGAACATATGTGTCTTAGAAAGAAAAAGCATTACAACGCATTCAAATTAAAATATCATTTATTGCTAGCTTTAAACTTAAACTATAATAATGAGCATACAGTAGCCATAGAAACTCTGGAGTCTGTAACAATTAGCAAACATCGGGATATTGAAACGCTATTAGATAGTCGTTTAAGCTTAATTGTATTATATTTTCAACAAGAAGATTTCAAAAAATCACACAATATGTTTTCTAAGTTTTATCATACTGATACATGGTATACTGAAAAAGCTGGAAAAGAATGGGTTATAAAAAAGAATTTAATAGAAATATTACTCCATATTGAGCTTGAAAACATTGATTTGGTAGAATCTAGATTATTAAGTTTTAAAAGAACACATTTTAAATATTTAAGAAACATTAATCAAGAACGAGTTATTAGGTATTTAAGTTTAGTTGAATTTTATTATAAAAACCCAGAAATAGTAACGTCAAAAGCATTTAAAAATAAAGTCGAGAACTCTTTTGAATGGATTGAAAAACAACGCGAAGATATTTTTGTTATGAGTTTTTACGCATGGTTAAAAAGTAAAATGGCGAACACAAACCTTTATATAACCACACTAAACCTGATAAATAGTCGCAATTAATTCATACTCCTTTTTGTTAATATCCAGTTAAAATTAGCAACCTCTTTAAACCTTTTCAAATTCGCTCAGTCCAAACAGCAATTAAACATAAAATATTAAAACATGAAAAAATTAGTATTAATTGCTTTAGCTTTTATAGCCTTACAAGCTACTGCACAAGAACAAAGAAGACAAGGACAAGACGGTCAAGAAAGAAGATACCAAATGGAGAATCTTTCTGCTGAAGATATGGCAACATTACAAACCAAAAAAATGACATTACATTTAGATTTAAATGAATCTCAGCAAGCCAAAATTCAAAAAATAAATCTTGAAAATGCCATACAAAGAAAATCCATGATGGAAAATCGTAAAGCAAAGAAAGAAAGTGGTGAATTAAAAAGGCCTACTGATGAAGAGCGTTTAAAAATGGCGAATGTAAGGCTAGATCATAAAATTGCTATGAAGGCTAAAATGAAAGATATTTTAGATGATGCGCAATATGCAAAGTGGGAAAAAGCACAATCTAAAATGGGAAAGAAAAGAGATGGAATGAAAGGGAAGAAAAAAGGCGAAAGAAATAAAAAATAGTATTGATTTTAATTTGATTGATTAAAGTTAGTTTGTTGATGAAAAACGCATCCCGAAAATTGGGATGCGTTTTGTTTTGTATAACTTCTGAGTTTGTTTATTCATCTTTTTTTTATTTTCTGGTTTAGAATTACAAGTATTTACAAGATGAATAAAGGATAATGAGCTCATACCAAAAGCTGTTGTTTTAATTGGTTGATTCAACTATATAAAAACCTTCATTTTCATTTCCGCTCATAAGTCAAAAAAGAAAACTCATGGTCATGATCAGCATCCTTTTTATGGAATACATTTGCCGTTTCTTTCCAAACTGTAAGATCAATTTTTGGAAAATAAGTATCGGCCTCAAAACGCTCGTGCACGCGAGTTAATTCAATTTTATCGGCTAATGTCATAGCTTGCTTATAAATTTGTCCGCCACCAATAATAAAAGGTTGCGTATCATTTTTAGAAGCGTCAATAGCATCTTCTAAGCTGTTTACAATAATAACACCTTCAGGCACTTTGTAGTCTGCTTGTCTAGTAATAACAACATGCGTTCTATTTGGCAAGGGTTTCGGGAAACTTTCAAAAGTTTTGCGCCCCATAATTATATGATGTCCGTTAGTTAAATTTTTAAAGCGTTTTAAATCATCACTTAAATGCCAAATAAGTTTATTTCCTAAGCCTATGGCATCATTTTCTGCAGCAGCAACAATTACTGTAAGATTAGATTTTTTATAAGTTAGTTTTTCTGTATTTGAATTTGATTCATTATAAACCTCGGTTTGTGCTATTAAAGCTTCTTCCTTAACAAAACCGGCCTTCAATTTTTCAATACGAACTTGTTGTTTGGCTACCAACTTTTCTAACTGATGTTTTTCCCATGCTTTACCCATAAATTTATGAGTAATAAACACATTAAAAAGGTGATAAAGAAATAAGAAAAGCCATAAAAGTATGGCGTATAAAAACCAATCATATCCAAATGGTTTAAAATCTTTGCCCATACCTAAAACCGTATTAGCAAGAATTAAAAAAACAGCTCCAATTAAAAAAATGACAAAATGAATGTATAAACGCTTTTTTTGTTTAATGCGTTTTTGGGCATTTTCAATTAACTCTAATTGATCTTTGTCTATTTGTGGTATAGTTTTCTTTTTTCCAAACATATTCATGAAATGTATTACGTAAAGTTAATGCTTTTTAGCGATATGAAAATGATTATTAGTTGGCTTTAATTAATAATAGTGAACGCAAACGTTTTCGTGCTAAAGTAATTGATAATCAGTAAGAAACGTAGTTTACACACTGATAATAATATAAATATTTTGCTAATTTTTTAAGCACCTTTAAATTTTTATGAATTCATATTATCAAATTGATAATTCTTTTAAAGTAAATTAATCAAGATAGATAAGTATAACAAATTGTTTTTAATTTTGTACTGAAAAACAACACTTTAAAAAATTAAAATTATGTCTATTAAAAAACAATATTTAAAAAGTAAACCAGTATGTAAAGTAACTTTTGCTTTACCTGCTGAAGATGCAAAAAAAGTTTCTGTTGTAGGATCTTTTAATGATTGGAATGCGAAAAAAGCACCACTTAAAAAATTAAAGAATGGTACTTTTAAAGGAACTCTTGATTTAGAATCTGGAGCGTCTCATGAATTTAAATATGTTGTTGACGGTGTTTACGTTAATGATGAAGCTGCTGATGCTTACACATGGAATGATTTTGCTGGAGCAGAAAATGGTGTTATAAACTTATAATTACTGTATTTCAAAAAGCTTAAAAGCACCTCAATTGAGGTGCTTTTTTGTTTTATACTGCTACAATTCCCTTTATATGGGGGTGCGGATTGTAATCTACTAAAGTAAAATCCTCAAAATCAAAATCAAAAATATCTTTAATGTCTGGATTCAAAATCATTTTAGGTAACGGACGAATATCTCTAGAAAGTTGTAATTCTAATTGCTCGAAATGGTTACTATAAATATGAGCATCACCAAAAGTGTGAATAAATTCGCCAGCTTCATAACCACAAACTTGCGCCATCATCATAGTAAATAAAGCATACGATGCAATATTGAAAGGAACACCTAAGAAGATATCGGCACTTCTTTGATAAAGTTGTAGCGACAATTTAGGTTTTGCATTTTCGCCCTCTTCGGGGGTTGGGGGGCTTACATAAAATTGAAAAAAAGCATGACAGGGCGGAAGCGCTGCTTTACCATTTGCAACATTTTCATCAAAAGATTTTGAAGTATCTGGAAGCACTGAAGGATTCCATGCAGAAACTAACATGCGTCTACTATTTGGATTGTTCTTTAGTGAATGGATAACATCTTTTATTTGGTCAATGTCATCGCTATTCCAATTACGCCATTGATGTCCGTAAACAGGGCCTAAATCGCCATTTTCATCAGCCCAGTCATTCCAGATACGTACCCCATTTTCGGTAAGATATTTTATATTTGTATCACCTTTTAAAAACCAAAGCAACTCATAAACTATAGATTTTAAATGTAGCTTTTTTGTAGTTACCATTGGGAAACCTTCACTTAAATCAAATCGCATTTGGTGTCCAAAAACACTTTTTGTGCCTGTACCTGTTCGGTCTCCTTTTTCATTACCGTTTTCTAAAACGTGTTTTACTAAGTCGTGGTATTGTTTCATAGCTTTTCCCACGAAAGTGGGAATCTCATTAAATTAAACTTGATTTTATCATGACAATCTAATGCCTAGAAATATTTGCCTTAATTGCGATAAGCATAACATAAATTTATCAGGATTAAAAATAAAAAATAAGAGTCGAATCGGTTCAATGTAATTCTAAATAATATCAAAAGTTATTAACTAACAGAATTAGATTTAGGATCGTGTCGTTTTTGTTTTCTGATTATGAGATTCCTGCGTTCGCAGGAATTGGTTACCCTATAATCATTCCTGCAATAGTAGCAGAAATTAAAGAAGCAATTGTGCCGCCAAGAAGTGCTTTCATTCCAAATTTAGAAAGGGTTTTACGTTGTCCAGGCGCTAGAGAACCAATACCGCCAATTTGAATACCAATAGAAGCAAAATTTGCAAACCCGCAAAGCATATAGGTTGCCATAATTATGGATTTTTCGTAATTAAGATGAATGGCGTTAGTAACATCTTTTAAATCTCTTAATTGAATGTAGCCTATAAATTCACTAGCTGCTAGTTTGATGCCTAAAAGTTGACCCATTAAAGCCATATCTTCTTTTGCAACACCAATAAGCCACATAAGTGGTGCAAAAGCATAACCAAGAATGAGCTCAAGCGATAAACTTTCGTAAGATGTATTATTTGCAATCCATGTATTTATATTTGAAATATCGCCCACCCAACCTAAAATACCATTAAACATGGCAATAAAAGCGACAAATACTAAAAGCATAGCACCAACATTTACAGCGAGTTTTAAGCCTTCAGTAGTTCCGTTTGCAATAGCATCTAAAAAGTTTGAGCCTATTTTTTCCTGAGACACTTCAACGTCTGTATTAACGTCTTCAGTTTGTGGATATAATATTTTAGAAATTACAATAGCACCTGGAGCGGCCATAACCGATGCTGCTAAAAGGTGTTTTGCGTAAAATAATCTTAAAGCAGGATCGTTACCACCAAGAAAGCCAATATAGGCTGCGAGTACAGCACCAGCAACGGTTGCCATACCGCCAATCATAACCAGTAGCATTTCGGACTTATTCATTTTTTCTAAATAAGCCTTTATTAAAAGTGGTGCTTCAGTTTGCCCTAAAAAAATGTTTCCTGCAACGCTCAAACTTTCTGCTCCAGAAATTTTTAAAGCTTTAGAAAGTAACCAAGCCATGGCTTTTACAACTTTTTGAATAATACCTAAGTAAAATAAAACGGATGTTAATGCTGAAAAGAAGATAATGGTTGGAAGTACTTGAAAGGCGAATATGAAACCAAAAGTATCCATGTCTACAACTAAACCTTCAAATAAGAATTTGCTTCCTGCACGAGTAAAATCCAATACATTTACAAATAAGCCTCCTACAAATTCAAAAACATTTTTTATAAATTCAACTTTTAAAACACCAATTGCTATTAAAAGTTGAAAGGCTAAACCGATACCTACAATTTTCCAGTCAATGGCTTTTCTGTTGCTGCTAAATAGAAAAGAAATGAATATGAGTGAAACCATTCCTAAAACTCCACGCCATAAACTTGTGAAGGTAAATCCTTCATTTGGAATTATTTCAACTTTATTTTCGCTTTCATTTAAAGTTTTAGAAATAGTATTGCTTTCTGAGTTGTCTAGGTCATCACTAATTTTTAGTGAATTCTGACTTTTATTAATTGAATCTGAATACGTTTCAGATACAGTTTCAACATTTGTTGAATCCGCATTTTGAGCTAAAATTGTTGAGTGTCCTACAAAAATGGTAATGATGAGGCACAATAATAGCTTTTTCATGTGTTTATATTTATTGTTTTTTATTGGTCACATGTAGCATCCATTTAATCATTTCACTTGGGTATCAAGTTTTAGTTATGGATGTTTCATAAATTCAAAATAAGTGGGAATTATTGTTCTCGTTTTGAGATTTCATCTCGAATATTGGCTGCCTTTTCGTAATCTTCATTGGCAACAGCTTCTTCTAATAAAGTATTGAGTTCTTCAAGTGTTTTTCCTTTAAAATTTTCACGAGGTGTATTTGGTTCTAGCTCATTTGCAACTAATTCATCCATTAAAATACTATCCTGCGCATCATCATCTTCATCCTCTTTTTTAGGATTCACTTTTAAGTAAATACCCGCTTTATCAAGTATGTTTTTATAGGTGAAAATAGGTGCCTGAAAACGAAGTGCTAAAGCAATAGCATCACTTGTTCTGGCGTCAATAATTTCCTCAATTTTATCGCGTTCGCATATTAAACTTGAATAAAAAACACCATCAACTAATTTATGAATAATGACTTGCTTGACAACAATATCAAATCGGTCTGCAAAATTTTTAAATAAATCGTGGGTTAATGGTCGTGGCGGACTTATTTCTTTTTCCAAAGCAATAGCTATAGATTGTGCTTCAAAAGCACCAATAACTATTGGGAGTTTTCTGTCGCCATCTACTTCATTCAATATCAATGCGTAAGCGCCATTTTGGGTTTGGCTGTATGATATTCCTTTTATGTTTAATTTTACTAAACTCATAATTTATAAAAAAGCAAAGAACTGTTTAAATTAGGACTTTACCAACTGCCAATGGCGATTTAAGATAAAATGCGAATATAATCAGTTCAATACTAGTACACAATTTATAAAAAATAATTTATTGTTGTGCTTTAAATGCCTTTAATTTTTCGATTAGTTGCGGAACCACCACAAAAGCATCGCCAACCACACCATAATCTGCAGCTTTAAAGAAAGGTGCTTCAGGATCTGTATTAATGACTACTTTTACTTTTGACGCGTTGATTCCCGCTAAATGTTGAATAGCACCTGAAATTCCAATAGCAATATATAAGTTTGATGCCACAGGTTTTCCTGTTTGCCCAACGTGTTCCCCGTGAGGTCTCCAACCTAAATCGGAAACGGGTTTAGAGCAAGCAGTGGCTGCACCTAAAACATCAGCGAGTTCTTCAATCATACCCCAATTTTCAGGACCTTTTAAACCACGACCTGCAGAGACTACTATTTCTGCATCAGCGATAGTTACTTTATTTGTGGCTTTATCAACCGATTTAATTGTAACACCTAATTCTGAAATTGAAGGTGAAAAGTCTTCCGAAGAAGCATTTCCACTATTTTCAACTAAACCGAATGAGTTATTTGAAACACCAATAATTTTAACATCGGTATTTATTTGCGTCATTTCAAAAGCTTTATTTGTAAAAGCAGTACGTTTTACCGTAAAAGGTGAAGTGCTTGAAGGCGAAGCAATAACATTAGATGCATAACCCGCATTTAAGCTTACAGCTAAAAGAGGTGCTAAATATTTACTATCTGCACTTGAGCTTACAACAACAACTTTCGCAGCTTCTTTTTCGGCAGCTTGCTTAATTGCTTCAGCATAACCGTTAGCATTAAAAGCACTCAAATTTGAATTGGATACATTTAAAACTTTATCAACACCATAATTGCCTAATTCTGATGCATTATCAACGTTTATAGTTACCGCAGTTACTGTGGTTCCTAGTTTATCGGCAACAGCTTTGGCATAAGATGCTACTTCTAAAGCTACTTTTTTAAATTTTCCTTGTTCTGATTCTGTGTATACTAAAACTGACATAATGTTAAATTTTTTTTCTCACCCCAACCCCTCTCCGAAGGAGAGGGGTTTTTGAGCTTGTTTGTGTTTTATATCCTAATTTTCCGTACCCAGTTCCCCTCCTTCGGAGAGGTTTTGAGTTCGATTGTTTTTTAAATATTAATTCGGTCTTTTTTAACCATATCCTTCCGCAAACGTTTCCCCTCGTTCGGAGGGGCTAGGGGAGGCCTATATAACCTTAGCTTCGTTATGAAGTAAGCTTATTAATTCATCTAAATTATCTGGAGATACTAAAGTAACAGCACCTTTAGGCGTTGGTTTTTCAAATGAAACAGAATTTGTTTCAGCATTCGCATCAATGGGTTCAGCTACCGTTAATGGTTTTTGACGCGCCATCATAATACCACGCATGTTTGGGATGCGTAAATCACTTTCTTCAACTAAGCCTTTTTGACCACCAATTACTAATGGTAATGCTGTTGAAACAGTTTCTTTACCACCATCAATTTCTCTAATAGCTGTTGCAGTTGTGCCTTCTATTTCTAAACTAATACAATTATTTACAAAGTTGGCATTAGTTAAGCCCGCAATCATACCAGGTACCATTCCGCCATTATAATCAATAGATTCACGACCTGCAATTACTAAATCGTAACCACCGTCTTTTACAATGTTTGCTAGTTGTTTTGCAACCGAAAAACCATCAGTAGCAGGCGTATTCACTCTAATTGCAGCATCTGCGCCTATAGCTAAAGCTTTACGTAAAGTAGGCTCGGTTTCAGCACCACCAACATTTACAACGGTAACATGTGCACCTTGTTTTTCTTTAAACCACATAGCACGTGTTAAACCAAATTCATCATTTGGATTAATAACAAATTGTACGCCATTTGTATCAAACTTTGTATTGCCTTCAGTAAAATTAATCTTTGAAGTAGTGTCTGGAACATGACTAATACAGACTAGTATTTTCATAATATTTGGTATTTAAATGTCTTATTTTTTAAATCGGTACGAAGTTAAATATTTTATTTTGAAAAATACTATGCGTGCATAATAAATTTTGAAAATTCTTTTAACAGAGTTAGTCATTTATTGTTATTTTTGCAACTCGATTTAAAATATATTCAATGAAGACAATTCAATTTAGAGAAGCTATTTGCGAAGCCATGAGCGAAGAAATGCGTCGTGACGAAAGTGTTTATTTAATGGGTGAAGAAGTAGCAGAATATAATGGTGCTTACAAAGCTTCAAAAGGTATGTTAGACGAATTTGGTGCAAAACGAGTTATAGACACACCAATTGCAGAGCTTGGTTTTGCAGGTATAGCAATAGGTTCAACAATGACTGGAAACAGACCAATTGTTGAGTACATGACCTTCAACTTTTCTCTAGTTGGCATTGATCAAATTATAAATAATGCTGCGAAAATCAGACAAATGTCTGGTGGGCAGTTTAAATGTCCCATTGTTTTTCGTGGACCAACAGCTTCAGCTGGACAGTTAGGTGCAACCCATTCGCAAGCTTTTGAAAACTGGTTTGCAAATACACCTGGTTTAAAAGTTGTGGTTCCTTCTAATCCTTATGATGCAAAAGGACTTTTAAAAGCTGCAATTCGTGATGATGATCCAGTTATTTTTATGGAAAGTGAGCAAATGTATGGAGATAAAGGTGAAGTGCCAGAAGGTGAATACGTTTTGCCAATTGGTGTTGCCGATATTAAAAGAGAAGGAACGGATGTTACAATTGTATCTTTTGGAAAAATAATTAAAGAAGCCTATAAAGCTGCTGATGAATTAGAAAAAGAAGGCATTTCTTGTGAAATTATCGACTTACGTACAGTTCGTCCGATGGATAGAAAAGCTATTTTAGAATCGGTTAAGAAAACCAACAGATTAGTAATTTTGGAAGAAGCATGGCCTTTTGGAAATGTGGCATCTGAAATTACTTATTTAATTCAAAATGAAGCTTTTGATTATTTAGATGCGCCAATACAAAGAATTAATACCGCAGATACACCTGCACCGTATTCACCAGTTTTATTAGCAGAGTGGTTACCAAACTATGAAGATGTTATAAAAGCTGTTAAAAAGGTGATGTACAAATAAATAAAGTGAAATTTTATACGTTATGTAAACTTCATTAGCATGATTGTTGATGAAGTTTTTTTATAATATGAATTTAAGACTACTTAGTATATTTTTTTTCTTCGGAATTATTTCTGTTTTTTCTCAAACAAAAGTTAGTGGTTATGTTTTTGATGAGTTTAACGAACCAGTTTCTTTCGCAAATATCATATTTAAAGGTTCCACTCAGGGAACTATAACAGATGAGAACGGGAAGTTTTATTTAGAATCAGATGAAACCTGGACAGCTTTAACCATTTCTTTTATTGGTTACGAAACTTTAGATATTCCGCTTACTAAAAAAGTAAATTACGATTTAAAATTCACTTTAAAAGAAGAAGCTTCTCAACTAGATCAAGTTTTTATAGTATCTGGAAAACAATCAAAAAAAGATAATCCGGCCATTGATCTACTCAGAAAAGTTTGGGCAAATAAACGAAGTAACGGATTAAAACGATTTAAACAATACGAATATGATAAATACGAAAAAGTAGAGTTTGACATCAATACCATAGATAGTGCGCTCATAAAAAGTAAGCTTTTTAGAGGTATGGAATTTGTTTTTGATCAAGTTGATACATCCAGAGTTACGGGTAAAACCTATTTGCCTATGTTTATTAATGAAGCGGTTTCAAAGGTTTATGGCGATAATATTCTAAAAAAAGAAAAGGAAGATTTAAAAGGAAATAAGAATTCTGGTTTTAGTGACAATCAAGTTATTATCGATTTTGTTGATGATTTGTATTCTGATTTTGATGTTTACGATAATTATCTTCAGTTTTTCGATAAAAGTTTTGTTAGTCCGCTTTCAAGAACTGGTATTAACACCTATAATTATGTGTTGTCTGACAGTGCATTTATAGATAATAAATGGTGTTACAATATTATATACTACCCTCGCAGAAAAAACGAATTGACCTTTAAAGGCGATTTCTGGGTTGTAGATACCACTTATGCGATTAAAGATATAAACCTTCAAGCATCAAAAAGTGCGAATATAAACTGGGTTAAAGATATTTACATAGAGCAAGAATTTGAAGTTTTAAACGATTCGTTATTCCTTGTAAAACGTGATTATATGATGAGTGATTTCGCCTTTAGCAAAAAGGAAAAATCGCGAGGTATTTATGGAAAACGCACAACACTTTACAACAATTATAAATTTGATGTTGAAAAGGATAAAAAATTCTACGACACCGAAGTTTACAACTACGATAAAGACGTTTACGATAGAGATGACACCTTTTGGGCAGAAAATCGTTTAGAAGATTTAAATAAAGATGAACAAGGCGTTTACAAAATGTTAGACACCTTAAAAACCGTAAAAAAATTCAAGCGATTATATAATCTTGGAAGTATTTTATCTTCTGGATACATTGAGTTTAATTCACTGCCTCTAGATTACGGGCCCATTTTTTCAACCTTTGGATTTAATGAAGTAGAGGGTTTGCGTTTGCGAACTGGTGGACGAACTTATTTTGGAAGAAACGACCTTTGGCGATTAGAAGGTTTTCTGGCGTATGGTTTTAGAGATGATAAATTTAAATACGGTATTTCGGGAAAATGGTTACTAGATAAAAAGAATCGCTTAATTATTTCGGGAGGAAACAGGCGTGATGTTGAGCAAATAGGAGCAAGTTTAACAACAAGTGCAGATGTTTTGGGGCGTAGTTTAGCATCTTCATCAGTGGTTAATACAGGAGCAAATGATAAGCTAACCTCAATAAATTTAACCAGTTTAGCTATTGAAGCAGAACCGTGGCGCAACGTTATATTTAGGTTGGGTGCCAACTATAGAACTTTAGAGTCTGCATCACCAACATTTAGTTTAGATTATAATACGCCGAATGGTATTGAAAGCGACATTAAACAATTTGAAACGTCTTTATCAGTATCCTATTTTCCAAAACGAAAAATGACAGGTTTTGGCGTGGAGCGCTTAAATGCAAATGATGATTTTGCGCGTTTATTTACCCAAGTTAGTAAAGGTGATAAAGACATTTTTAATAGCGATTTTGATTATACAAAAGTGCAATTTTCATACATTCAACCTTGGCAAGTGGGTGGTTTTGGCAGATTAACAACTACAGTTGAAGCTGGTAAAACCTTTGGCAAAGTGCCTTTAGGTTTGCTAAGTGTTATCCCCGGGAATCAAACCTATTTTTCAATATATAACACCTTTTCTCAGTTAGATTTTTACGAGTTTGTGTCCGATACTTATACCTCTTTTCATTTGGAACATAATTTTAATGGACGCTTTTTCTCTAGAATACCATTTTTAAGGAAATTAAATCTTAGAGAAATTGTTAGTGTACGTGGTGTTTGGGGCGAAATTTCAGATGAAAACAGAGTATTAAATACAACGGGTTTGCCCAATAGTATTCCTTTGGTTGCACCATCTAATAATCCGTATTACGAATACAGCTTTGGTATAGGTAATATTTTTAAAGTATTTAGAATCGATTTTAATTTTAGAGGAAATTATAAAGATGATACGCTAAACCCAGATGCTAGAAAGTTTGGTATTACAGGTAGTTTTGGGTTTTACTTTTAGATATAATTAATTCTCTAATTCAGAGTTCTAGTTAATAGAAAAAAAGCTTTTCCTTTTTTAAGGGAAAAGCTTTTTTTAAGAATAAAATTTATTGTTTTTTGTTATCTCGTAATTTTTTAACACCAAATGCAGCAGCACCTAATAATAAAATACTAAGACCTCCGTCTAAAGGAATTTTATCACCTTTATGTTTTGGTCCTAATCCTTGACCAGCACCGTTGCCTGGGCCATAACTATTGCCAGGACCTCCAGCGCCTTGTCCAGTGCCAGGTACTTGATTTGCTGGACCTCCAGTATTGGCTCCATTACCATTTTGTGCACTTATAGCGGTAGTAAATGAGAAAACCAAAAGAACTAATAAAATTGTAAAAAATTTATTTAATGTTTTCATCTTGTTTATAATTAATTAATAGCAAAACAAAAGTAATAACAATTTTGTGATTTAATAATAATTTTTATTTTTTTCGATGAAAGATTGTTTTTTGCTTTTAAACTACTTAAAATCATACGTTTAATTAAGCTTTATTGCTAGTTTTATTTTGAATCAAAGAAAGGCGTGTGTGTTTATTAAAAAAATATCCGAGAGTTTAAATTTGAGATTTTGGATAGTTTTGGGTTTTACTTTTAATTGTTATTTATTTCAGATTTACGCATAGGCATAACATCTATTACAGCAAATAAATCTTTACAAGTAAGTAGCGTACTTTGTCTTAATTTTATACCGCCATCTAACCCTATTAATAAAACCTCAAAAGGGGTGTTTGTTTTTTTGTGAGTTTTATAGAGTTCTGTTGTTTTTTGCCAATCACTATGTTCTAATAATCCTGCTTTATAACCGTCTTTTTTAATTTGATAGAGAATTATTTTTCGTTCTTCAAGTTCTTTTTGATGATTATTTAATTCTATAATTTGCTTTTTAAAAACAGGACTATCTATGTTGTCAGTTAAAATTAAAAGCAATCTATTCTCCCACCTATGAGATTTTATGTTTTGACTATAAATCGCGTTCATATTTAGAAAAAATAAAATAAATAAAACTGTTCTTAAAACTTGCATGAAAGTAGGAATTAGGACCAAAATATTTAAATGAGTTCAATTCTAGCTAATCTATTTTGTTATGATGAAACATAAATATTATTTAAGAATTAAATAAAAAATATAAATAAAAATTTATTAATCACATTAGTTACCTTTGATAAAGCAAAATGATTAATAGTAACAGGAAAAAAATTGTTTAGTTTAGTTTAATAGTGAAATTAGTTTATGTTGAATTGGTTAGTCAAGAGTTAAAACCCATGTGGAGACATGGATTTTTTTGTTTAAACTATTTTTTAGTTCCTCCATCTTTAAAATTATCAAATTCCGATTTATTTTCAACTTTAGGGAAGTTATTATTTTCCATATTTGTATCCGCAAATTCAAAATTTGGGTCTAAATTAATTTTGCTCACCTCTTTAGCTTTAACAAAAGTCTTTTTAACCTCATATTCGTTTTTTCTCCAAATTTGTGAGGGAAGTCTATCTATTTCAGAAGTTCCATCAGTGTAAATCCATTCTATAGTAACAGGCATAACAAGTCCGCCTTTATTTTTAATAGTAACTTCGTAAATGTTTTTACCAGATAATTGTTTTCTAATTTCTGGTTCATCCAATCGCGATAAAAACTGCCCGTATTCAGAATCTGGTGTTGATGTCATGGTGATAACTTCCGGACCGTTAGAAAAGTCTTTCGCTTCAGCGGCAGGATTATCTCCAGAGGCTTCAATTTTTACTTTTGAATTTTTATTTTGATCTTCAATATTCGAATTCTCCTCAAAAACTTTAAACCATTTTACATTACTAAGTTCCATGTCTACGTTATCGGTAGTAAAAAACCAACCTCTGTAAAACCAATCTAAATCGGTAGCGGTAGCGTCTTCAAGAGTTCTGAATAAATCACTAGGATTCGGATGTTTATATTTCCATCTATTAGCGTATTCTTTAAAAGCTTCATCAAATAATTCTTTTCCAATTATAGAATTCCTCAACATTTGTAACCCAACAGTAGGCTTCATATAAAAATTAGCCCCAAATTGGCTCATTAATTCATTATCAGAGGTGGTCATTATGGGGCGTAAAATATTTTTATCACCACTCATAAATGGCACGATAGTTTTTGGTGTTACACTATTAAAATCTGGATAACGTTCTGCAACGGTGCGTTGGTGTAAAAAGGTGTTTAAGCCTTCGTCCATCCACATCCATTTACGCTCGTCTGAACTTACAATCATAGGAAACCAATTATGCCCAACTTCATGAATTATAGTACCAATCATACCTTGTTTAGCTCTGTCACTCATTGCTCCATTTATGGCGCGTCCACCATTGAAACTAATCATTGGAAATTCCATACCAATATTAGAGGTGTTTACAGAAATAGCAACAGGATACGGATAATCAAAAGTAGCCTCAGAATAAACTTCTAAAGCATGCATAACCGCTTTGGTTGATTCTTCTTGCCATACTGGTAAACCTTCTTTTGGGTAATAAGACATGGCCATAACGGTATTAGTTGGTAATTTTACTGCTTGTGCATCCCACATAAATTTTCGAGAGGATGCAAAAGCAAAATCACGAACATTTTTAGCACTGTATTTCCATGTTTTTAGCTTTGTAGATTTTTGTTTTTCGTTAGCCTCAGCTTCTTCTTTTGTGATAATCATAACAGGCTTATCAAAAGATTTTTTAGCGGCATCAAACCTTTGTCTTTGGGTTTTTGTTAAAACCGCTTCACTATTTTGTAATGCGCCAGTTGAAGCAATTATATGATCTTCAGGTACAGTTATCTCAACATTGTAATCGCCAAATTCTAAAGCAAATTCACCTAGTTTTTGAAATTGCTGATTTTGCCAGCCTTCCGTATCATTATAAACGGCCATTCTAGGAAACCAATGAGCTATTAGGTAAACGGTATTATCATCTTCAGGGAAATATTCGTAACCTTCTCTTGATAACAAATACATACTTCTATCGGTTATTGGGTACGACCAAGCCATAGAAAAACGCATAGATTCTCCAGATTTAAGCGGCACATTTAATTTAACCTTCATCATGGTATTATTAACCAAGGTTTTTAGATTATTTCCATTAGTATCTTTTACATATTTAATTGAATACCCTGCAGGAAAATCGATAGCTCTAGTTAAAAACTGCATTTTTCTGGCAGACATCTCATCTTTCACATTGTTATTAATATCACCAAAATCTTCGTTTTCTTTTTTGTTAACGTTTTGTTCAAGTTGTATCCATAAATAGCTTAAATCATCTGGAGAATTATTAAAATAGGTAATCGTTTCTTCACCGGTAAGTATGTTGGTTTTTTCATCAATCGCTGCTTTAATATTGTAATTAGCGCGTTGTTGCCAATACGCTTTTCCTGGAGCACCACTAGCTGTTCGGTATGAGTTTGGTGGCGCAATCATATTATCAATAGGTTCAAATTTACCTTGCCACGGTTGATTTTGAGATTGAATGTTGGAATAAGAAAAGGCCGAAATTAAAAGGAGTAATAGTAGTCGCATTTTTTGATGGATTTAGTCGTTTCAAATTAATGCAACAAGATAATAATATTATGATAAAATTTTAGTTTTTAGGTTTGATAATCAATAATTTATTAACGAATTTGATGTGTTAAGTCTAAAAATGAAAGTAATTAAAAGATTACTTCTCTTAATTATAGATATGTTTTAATGTTAAGAAACGATTAATTTAGATAAAAAAACTAAAAACCCTTTAAAACACTAGGTTTTGTTTTGTTTGCTACACTGGTGTTCAGTACATTTGCAACCCTAAATAGAAACAATAATATGAGTAAGAAAGGAAAATTATCTTTTGATGTATTAATTGAAATACCAAAAGGAAGTAGAAATAAATACGAATACGATTTCACTTTACATAAAATTCGTTTTGATAGAACCTTGTTTTCATCAATGATGTATCCGGGAGATTATGGATTTGTTCCTGAAACTTTAGCATTAGATCAAGATCCTTTAGATGTTTTGGTGTTATCAACAGAGCCGTCATATCCCATGGTTGTCATGGAAGTAATGCCAATAGGTGTTTTTCATATGACTGATGAAAAAGGACCAGATGAGAAAATAATTTGCGTTCCAGTATCCGATCCCGTTTGGAGCAAACGTTCAGATATTGCTGATTTAAATCCACACAGACTAAAAGAAATAGAACACTTTTTTCAAGTATATAAAGATTTAGAAAAGAAAAAAGTTGATACAGGTGGTTGGGGAAATGCTGAAGAAGCCATCAAAATATATCACGAATGTGTAAAACGATATGACGAAAGCGAGCACAAGAAAAATAGAAGCTTTACTATATAGATTATCATATTCTCAAAATATCTAAATATAATTAAACCACCTTAAATTTAAGGTGGTTTTTTTTATCACTTATATTTTCATATTTTCGTCCAGTTAAAAAATAATTAATTTAAAACTGACTAACTAATATGGAATTAATAGTAAAATTTTTACCTCTTTTTGGCGTTGTCGCTTTAATTTTCGTTTTTCTTAAAAGCGGATGGGTTTCAAAACAAGACGTTGGTAATGAAAAAATGTCCCGTATCGCTAAGAATATAGCAGACGGCGCTATGGCGTTTTTAAAAGCCGAATATAAGGTTTTAGCAATTTTCGTAGCGGCAGTCGCTGTCTTGCTGTACTTTAAAGGTGCTTCAGAAGCAGGCTCTAGCGGGATGGTAGCAATATCATTTATTGTAGGAGCTATTTGTTCTGCCTTAGCCGGATTCATAGGGATGAAAGTGGCAACCAAAGCCAATGTTAGAACTACGGAAGCTGCAAGAACCTCTTTAGGTCGTGCATTAGAAGTAGCGTTTGCTGGTGGTGCTGTAATGGGCTTAGGTGTTGTAGGTTTAGGTATTTTAGGATTAAGTGGTTTGTTTATGCTTTACCAAAATATGTGGCCTGGAGCTGAAAATTTATCAATGGTATTAAATGTGCTTTCAGGATTTTCATTAGGAGCATCATCTATAGCATTATTTGCGCGTGTTGGTGGTGGTATTTATACAAAAGCTGCCGATGTTGGAGCCGATTTAGTAGGTAAAGTTGAAGCTGGTATTCCTGAAGATCACCCATTAAATCCTGCAACTATCGCAGATAATGTTGGTGATAATGTTGGAGATGTTGCAGGAATGGGCGCCGATTTATTTGAATCTTATGTTGGTTCTATTATTGGTACAATGGTATTAGGAGCTTTTATTTTAACACCGGATTTTGATGGTTTAGGAGCAGTTTATTTACCTCTAGTTTTAGGAGCTGTAGGTATCATCATGTCTATATTAGGAACGTTTTTCGTAAAAGTAAAAGATGGTGGAAATCCACAAACAGCATTGAATATTGGAGAGTTTGGTTCAGCCGGATTAATGGTTGTAGCATCTTATTTTATTATAAATGCTTTAATTCCTGAATCTGTAGAAGGTTTACCTTTTGGAGCTTGGGGCGTTTTTATGGCTACCATTGCTGGTTTAGTTGCTGGTTTAGGTGTAGGTAAAATAACAGAATATTACACGGCTACAGGTAAAAAACCTGTAATGTCTATTGTAAAACAATCAGAAACAGGAGCGGCTACAAATATTATTGCTGGTTTAGGTGTTGGTATGATGTCAACAATGATTCCTATTCTTTTAATAGCTGCTGCTATTATGATTTCACATCATTTTGCTGGATTATATGGTATTGCTATTGCTGCGGTAGGAATGTTAGCAAATACAGGTATTCAATTGGCTGTTGATGCTTACGGACCAATTTGTGATAATGCAGGTGGTATTGCTGAAATGGCAGAATTACCAAGTGAGGTTCGTGAACGTACTGATAAATTAGATGCTGTTGGTAATACAACGGCAGCTGTTGGTAAAGGTTTTGCTATTGCTTCTGCAGCTCTAACTGCCTTGGCTTTATTTGCAGCTTTTATGAAGACAGCTGGCGTTATTGCCATTGATGTGTCAAAACCAGGTATTATGGCAGGCTTATTAGTAGGTGGTATGTTACCCTTTGTATTTTCTGCTTTGTCAATGAATGCTGTTGGTCGTGCAGCCATGGCAATGATTGAAGAAGTTCGTCGTCAATTTAGAGATATTCCTGAACTTAAAGCGGCGCTAGGCGTTATGAGAAAGTATGACTCTGATATGACTAAAGCTTCTGAAGCAGATAGAAAAATATTTGATGCTGCTGATGGTGTTGCAGATTATGGAAAGTGTATTGATATTTCAACTAAAGCGTCTATCAAAGAAATGGTATTACCAGGATTATTAGCAATTGCTGTTCCTGTTGCTGTTGGATTTTTAGGCGGCGCAGAAATGTTAGGAGGTTTACTTGCAGGAGTTACTACTTGTGGGGTGCTTATGGCAATCTTCCAATCTAATGCTGGTGGTGCTTGGGATAATGCTAAGAAAACTATTGAAGAACAAGGTAAAAAAGGTACAGATGCCCATAAAGCCGCAGTAGTTGGAGATACTGTTGGAGATCCATTTAAAGATACTTCAGGGCCTTCATTAAATATTTTATTAAAATTAATGTCAGTGGTAGCATTGGTAATCGCGCCAAGTATTGCTATTACTTCAGATGGATTAGCGTCTTATAATTCTGAAAATAATACTATTGAAAATGTTGAAATCACTAAGGAAGTTAAAGTAGAAATGAATAAAAATCAAGATGGCACCGTTAAAGCAGTTGTTACAACTTTAACTATTGAAAACGGTGAAGAATCAACTACTTTTGAAACTTTTGAAGGAAGCGAAGATGAAGTAAAAGGTAGTATTGATGCTTTAAAAAACAAAAGTATACATATCAAAACAGGAGTTTAAAAAAGAACTTTTTAATAAAGTATATGTGTTGATTTAAAAAAAAGAATGCGTTTTTAAAAACGCATTCTTTTTTTATTAGTGTAAATGAGCTTAAAACAGCCCATTAATTTCTGCATCAATAGTGTTGATGACGTTTCCTAAATCTTCAGGATTATCTACAAAATCAAGTTTATCAACATCTATAATTAAAAGTTTTCCTTTGTCGTAACCGTGTATCCAAGCTTCATAACGTTCGTTCAATCTACTTAAATAGTCAATACTTATAGAGTTTTCGTACTCACGACCACGTTTATGTATTTGAGATACTAAATTTGGAATAGAACTACGTAAATAGATTAAAACATCTGGTCCTTGCACTAAAGATTCCATTAAGTCAAAAAGCGATTTATAGTTTTCAAAATCACGATTGGTCATTAAACCCATAGCATGCAAGTTTGGTGCAAAAATATGAGCATCTTCATAAATGGTTCTATCTTGAATAATATCTTTTCCGCTTTGGCGAATTTGTAAAACCTGACGAAATCTGCTATTTAAGAAATACACTTGCAAATTAAAACTCCAACGTTCCATTTGGTTATAAAAATCATCCAGATAAGGATTATCTACAACATCTTCAAGTTGGGCTTCCCATTTATAATGTTTTGCTAGTAACTTTGTGAGAGTCGTTTTTCCAGCGCCAATATTTCCGGCAATAGCAATATGCATAATTTTAATTGGTTTTTATTAGGAATTCGTGTAGCGTTTCATCTTCGTAAATATACAAGGTTTCGTTGGTTACAAAAAACTGATTTATCAAAAAATTTGGAATTGATATTGGGTTTATATTTTCTGTATTTTTCTTTAAATAAAACAGTGTTTGTTCATTTTTTAAAATGATGTTTTCGTTACTTTCTGAAATATCGGTATAACCATTATTTTTTATTTTTAAAAGCAAGCTTCCAAAATAGTTATAAAGGTATAGATAGTTTTTAGTGAGCAGCCAACAGCTGTTGTAATTACTCTTTAAATCTAACACTTCAGTTTGCACGGGTAAAGTTTTAACTCGGGTGGTTTTTGTTTTGTAATCGAAAAGTTCTAATTCTTGTGTATCTTGATTAAATACCCAAAGTGTATTATCAAAACCAGTTGAAATATGAGTAACATTTTTATAGTCTTGTAGGGTATTGAAGTCTATTTTAAATATTTCGGCCAATCTATTATCAAGAATAATAACCGTATTAAAATCTTTATAAAAGAGATTAATTTTTAGAGGATTGAAAGCATTAGCCGTTTCTAAATTCCCTAGTTGTAAATTATTATAAGTTATAGTTTTTGTAGCATCTTTTTTATAAAAAACATCATTAGTAATGAAGTAAGTTGTACCAAAATTATCAATAGAAATCAGTTTATCGACCTTTAATTCTGTTTTTTTTACAAACGAAGTTTCAATAAATTCTTGAGAGAATAGGGTTGAAGTTAAAAATAAAAAAATGTAGATTGTATGTTTCATGCGACTTGAAAAATACAAAAATCAAACCACTTTTAGCAAATTAACTTGTAACCAAACCCGCGGACATTAATTATTTGAATAGTTTCGTCATCATTTAGCTTTTTTCTCAGCTTTGTAATAAACACATCCATACTTCGGGCATTAAAAAAATCGTCGCTTCCCCAAAGTTTATTGAGTATTAAAGAGCGGTCTAAAACCTGATTTTTGTTTTTAATCAAATGAAATAATAAATGAGCTTCACGATGCGTTAATTGAACAGTATTTTCATTTTTAAATTGAAGTATTTGCTTCGGGAAGTTAAAATTATAATGGCCAATTTGTAAAATATCTGATGTTTTTTGAACTTTCGTTCTGTTCAATAAATTATTAATTCGAACAATGAGTTCTTCCATACTGAAAGGTTTTTTCAGGTAGTCATTTCCGCCAATAGTAAAGCCTTCAACAACATCTTGGGTTTGCGATTTAGCGGTTAAGAATATAATAGGAATGGTTTCATCTATAGTTCTAATATCTTTTGCTAAAGTAAATCCATCTTTTTTTGGCATCATAACATCTAAAACGAGTAGCTTTGGCGATTTGTTTTTATAAACCTCAAAAGCTTTTTCACCATTATCGCACAGCAATACTTTAAAGTTTCTGGTTTCTAAACTTTCCTTTATTATTAGTCCTAATGCGGGTTCGTCTTCTGCTAAAAGTATGGTGGTTAACTTATTCATTTGGCAGCGTAGTTTTAAAGGTTGTTTTAGTAATATCTAAATTTAAAAGTACGCTCCCATGGTGTTTCTCAATAATCTTTTTTGTGTAATATAAACCTATTCCAAAGCCTTTAACATCGTGGGTATTCCCTTTTGGAACGCGATAAAATTTTTCAAAAATCTTTTCACTATTTACTTTTTTTAAGGAGTTCCCGTTATCTGAAATGGTTACAGTAAAAGAAAACGAGTTTTGAGATAAATTAACCTCAATTAAATTTCCACCATATTTAATTGCGTTGTCTAAAATATTATTAATAGCATTTTCAAAATGAAAAATATCAACTTTGGCAGTTACAATATTTTCTGATAAAGAAAGATTAATGGTTTTATCTTCGGTTTGTAACTTATGTTTATTAACCATTGTTTCAAGTAAATCAGATATGTCGACGTTTTCTTTATTTAAATTTAAGTTTTCACTATCTAAAGTTGCTGTTTCTAAAAGCTTTTCAACCATAACATTTAGTTTGGTTAATTGCACGCCAGACATCTCTAAATAACTTTTTGTTTTCTCTTTATCGTCAATTACGTTGAAGCTTTTTATGCTTTCTAAAGCGACACCTATTGTGGCAATGGGCGTTTTAAATTCATGAGTAATATTGCTTATTAAATCATTTTTTACTTCAGCCAATTGCTTTTGCTTTTTAATGATTTTTAGTAAATAAAATAGGCAGCTAATAACAGCTAATACGAGTATGAAGGAAATTAAAATACTAAAAAAACTACGTTTTAAAATGATGGTTGTAGCATTAGGATATAATAATTGTATGTGTTCATTTTCTTTTAAGAAAGTTGATTTAGATGGTGTGTTTAAGAATTTTTTGGTAACAATATTCGTGTTGAATGAATTAAAAATACGATCATTTTTATAATGTTTTAAAGCAAATGGAATTGCAAGTTGTTTTCTATTAAGTTCCTTTTTTAAAATGGGGTCAAGTTTTTCAAAGTCTAAAGAATCGTTTGTAATAGAGATGTAAATTGAAGTAATATTTTTTATAAGTTTAATGCTATCTGATGCTTTTTTACCTCTAATAACTTTTATTTCACTTATGTTTTCAGGGCTATTTAAATAGGTGTAACCTTTATTATCTCCTTTTAATTGAGTGAATCCTTTAATATTTTTACCAGACTTGGTTTTGTGTTCATGATTAATAGATTTAAAAACTGAATCAAGATTAGCTTTGTTTAATTCATCCTTAAATGATGAGCTACTCGGATCCACATTAATCAACGTCATTTGGTTACTTTCTGCAAGATCTGCATAATAGGTATCTAAAGCATTGTCTAAACTTATTTGTACCTGATTTGTAAAATTTTGTTTATTAACTAGATAATTTTTATAATTCCAATAGCATTGCACAGCTACCGTTAGCACTATGGTTGTTGCTATTAAATATAAAAGCCATCTATATTTTTTTTCATTCATATTTCAAAAGTAAATGTTAAGCCTATTAAAAACTAATCGGTTAACACACGTTAACACTAGTTAACTAAAAAGAAAATTATTACTTTTCATATTTGCACCATCATTAATCAAAAAACGATTACAGTTATGAAATATTTAAAAGTAAAGCCATTATTAACTATGCTAATTGTATTGTTTGTAACTAATCATTTACAAGCACAAGATTTTCAGGGTATAGCAACCTACAAATCGCACAGAAAGGTAGATTTAAAAATAGATGAAGAAAAAGTGAATTCTGAAATGCAAAAATCTATTCAAGAACAGTTAAAAAAACAATTTCAACAAGAATATACTTTAGAGTTTAATAGAAACGAATCTATTTACAAACGTGTTGAAAAGTTGGACAGACCATCGGCACCATCTTCATCTGGAATTACAATTAAAATATCTCAAGGTTCAGACATTTTATACAAGAATATTCAAGAGAATAGGTATTCTAAAAAAACAGAAATATCAGGAAAAATATTTTTAATAAAAGACACATTGCAAAGCAAAAAATGGCAACTTGTTAATGAAACTAAATATATTGGCGAATACGCCTGTTTTAAAGCTGTTTTTGAAGAGGAATACACCACCAAAACAATTACTGAAGATGACAAGTTTGAAGATGTCACTAAGCAAAGAACTGTAACTGTTTGGTATACACCTCAAATTCCTGTAAGCAGCGGGCCAGAAGATTATTTTGGGTTGCCTGGATTAATATTAGAAATTAACGATGGAGAAATGACTTTAATATGTAGCAAAATTGTTTTAAACCCTAAAGAATCTTTTAAAATAGAAGCCCCAGATAAAGGGAAACAAGTATCTCAAAAAGAATTTGATGATATACAAGAAAAGAAAAATAAAGAGATGATGGAAAATTTCCAATCTAGAAGAGGAAATGGCGATAGAGTTATGATTAGAGTTGGAGGTTAATTTTATGAATACTTTAACGTTTATAGCTTAAACTAAAGTGTATTATTGAGGTCTAAATGTTGTGAATTTTAGTAAGGAGTATTCTCTTTTCAACCAATTCATTATGTTATCAGATTAAAAAATAATCACTTTAACTATGCAAAAGCAAGTCATCAAACTATCAATTCTATTGCTAATTTCATTAGCTCCATTATCAATAATTGCGCAAGAATTTCAAGGAAAAGCTTATTATTCATCAAAAACTACCATGGATATGAGTCGCTTTAATAGAGGCGGCCAAATGAGTGAACAGCAAAAGAAACAAATGGAGGAAAGAATGAAACCTCTTCTTGAAAAAACATTTGTTTTAACGTTTAATAAAGAAGAATCTATGTTTAAAGAAGATGAAAAATTAGAGGCTCCTTCAGCTGGTGGCGGAAGAGGTTTTGGTTTTATGAGTAGTTTTTCTAGCGGCCCTCAATATAAAAACATTAAAAATAAGATTTTCATACAAGATCAAGAATTCTTTGGAAAACAATTTTTGATAAAAGAAGACATGCAACCTTACAGTTGGAAAATGGGTAGCGAAACCAAACAAATAGGAAAATATACAGCTTTTAAAGCTACAGTTATGATTCTTGACGCCGATTTAAATTGGATGCGGGTTGAACCTAGACGTCGTGGTGGTAATAATGAACAAACAGAAAACGAGGACAATGAAGACGCTAATGACGAGCAAAAAATGACTGAGGTTGTTGCTTGGTATACCCCAATGATTCCTGTAAGTCAAGGTCCCGGAGAATATTGGGGGCTTCCTGGACTAATTTTAGAATTAAGTGCTGGAAATACAATTATGTTATGTTCTAAAATAGTTATGAACCCTGATGAAAAAGAAGATATAAAAATGCCATCAAAAGGGAAAGAGGTTACCAAAAAAGAATATAGCACAATAATTACCGAAAAAATGGAAGAATTTAGAAATAGTAGAGGGAGACGTAATGGAAGAAATAGATAATGTTGTTTCAATTTACTAAATACTTATTCAAAATCTAGTTTTGAAGTCTTCCATATATGATAATTAAAATAACGTTAAACCTGAATGTTTTGTTGAATTATTTTT
>TARA_R110002111_G_scaffold238757_2_pt1 | contig 27471 bp, 32 predicted proteins | sample TARA_R110002111 | Tara Oceans TARA_R110002111 (sample SAMEA4397363) | marine metagenome | biome: Polar Biome; feature: [ZZZ] marine water layer (ENVO:01000295); material: water (ENVO:00002006), including particulate matter (ENVO:01000060) such as... | depth 199 m | reverse complement strand
TTTTTTTTTAATCCTACCAATTACGCAACAGTATACGTCGGTGTTTCCCATGAGGCTGGCGGTAAGGGGGAATAACCAAAGCTGGGCTCCGCCTCAAGCTCAAGCTCAAGCTTGCAATTCTCAACCATGTAATTGATTTCATCGTTGATTTTTTTGGCTAATGCAACGTACCTTTCCTTTGTCCGTTCACCGGAATGAGTAACATCTATCTCTTTGTGAAGCGATACCTCGTTACCAATTCGTTTAATTCGCACATCCTCTTGCCCATTTTATCTGTGCCCATACCTCAACCAATAATCGGTAGCTTTTGCCACGCCCGCTTGTGCAACATCTCACAACCGTTTTCGGTTATCAGAATATTTTCCTCATGTATCATCATTTTCCCTGGTGCATAGGTCATACCTGGCTCCAATGTAAGAACCATACCAGCTTGCAATTTCACATCACCATTTGGCACATTTGACGGCCACTCAGTCAACTGCATGCCTAATCCATGCCCCATACGACCAACATCATTACCCAAGGCTCCAGCATCCTCCAGCACCGACCACATCGCCTTCCAGACGTCACCAGTGGTCTTACCCGGTGCAGCAGCCTGCAAGCCCGCTTCGGTGGCGTTATATGTCGCTTCATAGGCTTGAATAGTTAGCGTATCTACTTGGCCAAAGGCGTAATTGCGATCGAAGTCGCTGAAATAGCCGTCAAAGTTGGCACCAGTATCAATGATCAACACATCGCCGTTACCTAGCTCACGATCCGTCGGGCCCATGATGATATTGTCATAACCACCCTGACCCGAGGCTGAAATCAAGTATGGACAAGCGTCAGCACCTAATCGCAACATTTCCAGGTGCATCGCTTTGCAAGCGTCCCGTTCTGTCATACCCAACCTCATATTATCCAACAGATAATCAAAACCGGAGGCGGTCACTTCACACACGAAACGGATCTTTGCAATCTCCGCCTCGGATTTTACACTACGCAGTTCCCGGATAATCAGCGATACGTCTACTAAGGTACAATGGCTCAAACAATCGCGCAGCCGAGCGAAGTTTGTTGCAGGCATTCGCAAATAGGTTTCTGGCCCCAACATAGCCCCGATGCGGCCGTAACGTTTGGCATACGAAGCCAACGTATCGGCCAGCAGCGAGATGCCATCATCCTCCGGCCGCGGAGATGGCCAACTGCGCACGTCCTCGATCCAGGTCTGGTGCATGCCGGCCGCCCCGATCTCCGGCACTACCGCGACCGGCTTGCCACTGGCAGGAATCACTAAAAACCAGGGCCGGGTCGGACTCTCCCAGAACTGTGATTTGAAACCACTGAAATAACGAAATTCAGGCTCTGTAGTCAAAAATACGGTATCGATCTTCTGCTCGGCCATGCGGGCCTGTAAAGCCAGTGTACGAGCTTCAAACTCGGCGGTTTCAAACCCGCGCGGTGGTGCGATCAACGTATGGGTCATATTAGCTACTCTTGTTATTGTGGCCCGGGGCCTTCGGTAAACAGGTACGGTGTGGCCGAAGCGGCCTGACACACCGGTGCTATCAGTTGAACGCCAGATCCCTCAGAGACAGCGCAACGTTCGGGAAAAAAATCAGGATCGCCGTCATCACGAACAGAATCAGGATGAACGGCAGTGTGCCGCGAATCACATCCATATAAGGCCGGTTGAAAATCGCAATGGCGGTGAAGATATCGCAACCAAAGGGCGGCGTAGCTGACCCTATTGCCATCTGCAAAGTAACCATTACACCAACCAGCACCGGATCCAGGCCGACACTTTCCACAATTGGTACGAAGATTGGTGTCAGGATCAGCAACACCACCAACGAATCGACAAACATACAGCCGACAAAGAATGCCAATGCGATGACAAACAGAACGAATTCTGGTGACGCATCGTCAAGGCTCAGCGGGGCCAGCAGTTCTTGCGGAATTTGCTCGAAGGAGATGTACCAGGAAAAGGCTTGTCCGATTCCCACCAAAATAAACACTACGGCGGTAATCAGCCCGGTGCTTAGAGCTGAGTCCATCAAGTCTTGGATTGTAAGTTGACGATAGATGACACACTCCACCAGCACGGCGTAAAGCACCGCAAAAGAGGCGGCCTCGGTGGGCGTCATGATACCGGAATAGATACCACCGACGATCAGTACCGGAAAGCCCAATGGCAAAATCGATTTCTTCAGCGCTGACAGTTTCTGCGCCCAATCGGTTATCTCAACCAACGCGATGCTGTCAGCATGCTTAATACTGTAAAAGTAGCAATAAATCGAAAACATCAATGCCAACATCAAGCCAGGACCGATACCGGCAATGAACAGCTCACCCACACTGGTATTAGCTAGAGTGCCGTACAGGATAAGGCCAATGCTGGGCGGAATCAGGAAGGCAATATCACTGGCATTAATGATCAGCGCCATGACGAAGCTGTCTTTATAACCCGCCTGCAGCAGTTTGGGCCGCATGATTTTGCCGACTGACACCACGGTGGCCTGAGTCGAGCCGGACACCGAGCCGAACAGAGTGCAACTGATACAGGTGGTAATCGGCAGGCCACCGCGCATGTGGCCCACAAACGCCTGGATCAGGCTAAGCAGGTTATGCGCCGTATGACCACGGGTCATTATGTCCGCCGCCAAGATGAACATAGGAACCGCAATCAGCGCGTTGGGCGATATGCCAGTCACCATCTGCTGGATAATCACCTGCGGATCGGTGCCCGAGAAGTGAACGAGGCCGATCAACGCCCCCACAGCCAATGGCACCACCATAGGAAAGCTCATGAACAGCAAGATAACCATGGCAGTCACAAGCGTGAAGGTAATCACGTAGATATCAAGTTCACCCGCAACGATATCCGCAAAAAACTGGGCGATCGAACTCATAGCATATCCCCCTGCGGATCAATGTTATTTTCGGTGACGTCATACGACAGATAGATCTCGCGATGAGTCAGATTCATTATCAGGCTGATCAGGTACTGGATGCCCGCCATGGCAAGACCCAGCGGAATAACCGAATAAATCAGGTAGACGGGGAACTGTAATGCCGGACTCAGACGGTTGAGTTCCTTAAGCTCCACAACATAGTGGAAGGCGAGATAAGCCAGAAAAAACATAAGCGCCGCCGTCACCGCCGCAATCATAATCGAGATGACCTTTTTGGCAGAATGATTGAGGGCATCATACACTGCGGTCATGCGGATATTACGCCCCTTGCGCACGGCATAAGCAAAGCCGATAAACGTGACCGACACAATCAAAAACTGGTTCAGTTCCTCGGCAAAGAAAATACTCTGATTAAAGAAGTAGCGACCGATCGCATTAGCGGTTGAGTTGAGCATCATGAGCACAATAGAAGAGCACACGATGTATTTTTCGATCCTTTCGGTTATGGAGCTGATATTGCTAAGAAGGTTTTTCATGGCCGCATTCCCTAGGCCACCATTCCTTTGATGACCATTTTTTTGAAAAAATAGTTCGTGATGTTGTCCAAACTATTAGAGTTGTTTGGCCGCCTCGACCTCTTCGAGAAGGTTACGGAGAATGGTTTGAGCGCCTTTACGAGCAGCTACTTTCTCGCTACCTTGATAAGTATTTTCGACAACGTCGTAATAGGTTTCATGCAGATTTTTTGCAAGCACTTCAAAGCGACTGCGCTCTTCCTCGTTCAACATCACAATCTTCATTGAAGGGCGTTCTTCGAGAATGCGATCCAAGTGTTCCTGGTTGATCCGAATCTGATAATCAAACGCTGCTTGCTCAGCTTCTGCAACCGCTTTCTTAATCATCAGCTGCTTTTCAGAGTTGAGGCTTCTATACCACTCATTGTTGGTAGATACGGTACTAACATAAGGCTGCTGCCCCGGGAAGATAAGGTGAGTCTGTACTTCATGCCACTTGGCGTTATAGATGAAGTAAATAGGATTGACCATGCCGTCGATTGTCTTTAATTGCAGGGATCCATAAACTTCACCCCAAGAAAGTGGTGTTGGGGTAGCGCCAAATACTCTGTATGTTTCCACCGGAATGGTTGAAGTAAATGTGCGGATCTTATGACTAGAAAAATCTTCTGGACTGCGAATCGGCTTATTTGCACCCCACACCATCTCGCCTTCTGAGAGCATGGACAACAGCTTCAAGTTTACATCTTCAAACTTGTCCGACAAGTCTCCGTAAATAGTTTTGCTATTAGTCAGAACTTCACGAATAATCTGCTCGTCAGTTCCTAAAACATACGGGAGACTGATTGCCTGCACCTCAGGCACGTAAGAACCAAGATGGCCTGTGCCAACGGAAACAAATTGAATTGTACCGTTAGCCGCTAGTTCAACAATATCGTTTTCGGTGCCTAGCTGGCCGTAGTAATAAACCCTGACTTTGATGTCACCGTCCGACTCCTGCTTAATTACGTCAGCAAATTTTTGAGCATATATGGCCTGAACATCGCCTTTATCTTCTTCACTAGCAAACTTCCAGGTTTCCGCCTGAATGGCACTAGCATTTCCCAGGCTAATGCCCAGGGTGAAAAGGAGTACGAGTAACTTTTTCATATAACTACCTTTGTATTTGTTATGTTATAAGTTTAAATTTTCCGCGCCCAGATTGGCCTATCTATTTCAGTACATTACCTACCAGCGTGGCCCAATAAACCGCACCGCTTTTCAAAATGTCATCATTGAAATCGTATTTCGGGTTGTGTAAAGCACAGCCCCCTTTTGATTCGACTCCATTGCCTAGCAATCCGTATGCGCCAGGTTTGACTCTTAACATGCTAGAAAAGTCTTCTGAGATCGTGAAGGGCTCGCAGTTAGCATTGACTCGTTCAACCCCTAGAGCCTGCTTTGCCGCAGCTACGGCAAGACCAGTCTCATCTTCACTATTAATAGTGGGATAAAAGGTGTTGATGAACTCGAACTCGTAGCTTGCTCCTGCCGCCTGACAGAGACCAGCGACGATCTGCTCCATTCGTTTTTCAATCCGTGCCAGCGAATCTTCGGTGAAGCAGCGACAGTCACCCTTGATCACTACCTCGGACGGTATGACATTAACAGTCCCGTTGGTTATAAACTCTGTGGCCGATACAACCGCAGTTTCGCGGATGGCGTTGAGGCTCCGAGAAACAATGGTTTGTAATGCTATTATCACCTGAGAGCCAACCACTATTGGATCTACTCCGGTGTGAGGCATTGCCGCATGGCCACCAACGCCTTGAATACGGATCTCGAAACTGCTCTCGCTTGCCATAAGTGAGCCGGGACGAATCGAGAAATGACCGGCTGGCAGGCCCGGTAAATTGTGCAGACCATAAACCGCATCAACCTTGAAACGCTCAAATAAGCCGTCATCGATCATCGCCTGGGCCCCGCGGCCGTGTTCTTCATCTGGCTGAAAGATAAAATAGACCGTGCCATCAAAGTTGCGATGCTGCGCCAGATAGCAGGCTGCACCCAACAACATGGTGGAGTGACCATCGTGCCCGCAGGCGTGCATCTGGCCCTGATGGCGGGAGCGGTGGTCAAAGCTGTTCTGTTCTTCGATATGCAGCGCATCCATGTCAGCACGCAGGCCGATACTGGCGTTGCTGTCACCGTTTTTAAGGATGCCGACCAGACCGGTCTGGCCAATGCCGCGCACGACTTCGATGCCCCAGGAGACCAGCTTTTCGGCAATGAAGTCTGCCGTCTGGTATACATCAAAGCCGCATTCGGGGAAGCGATGCAGGTGGCGACGCCATTCGGTCATTGCGGTGATCAGGTTGGAATCAAATCCAATCATGGTGTGACCTCCAACATCCGCGCTTGCACGGCGAGGTGCTCGCAACGGGATTCAGGGGAAAGATGACAGGACAGCAGATGGCCGAAGCCGGGCACGGCATCCGGGTACTGCAGCATACGCAGACTGTGCCAGGCCAGTACCTGGTTGCTGGTAATCACCGGCTTACCCAGCCGCCGCTCAATGCGTTCCACCACCTGAGCACTGCGCAACGCGGTACAGGAAACAAACAGCAGATCGGCGTCAGGGTCGCAAACCTCGATCGCTGCCTCTTCTATATCCTGGGGGCTGATGAAGGTCATAGCGGTATCGTCTTCAAAACCAAAACCGGCAATATTGAGAACTTCACAGTTGGAACACGAAAACACCCGCACTACGTCTTCGTTTACGGCTTCGGTATAGGGCGTCAGTACTGAGATGCGCCTGGCATTGAGTTCGGCGAAGGCGGCAAAAGCCGCCGTGACAGGATTGGTAACCCGCGCGCCGGGACGGGTGGCATGAATCAGCTCGCTTACGCGCTCGCTGCCGATGGCCACAGTGCCGGAGGTACAGGCATAGATAATCACGTCCAGCTGCGTGCCTGGCAGAATCGCATCGGCCGCAGCGCTAATACCCGGCGCCATGGCGCGCAAGTTTTCGATCGTCAGCGGGTTGTAGTTGCGCACCCGACTGGTGAACATCGCCACCTCGCTGGGGTAGATGCGCCGCAGATCCTGCTCAATATTGAAATCAGTCGCCAGCGTAATGACGCCGACCCGGCCCCGCGGGGCCAGATGATCCAGTGCATAACGTGGCGATAGTGTTTCTGTTTTCATTATCCTATTCTCACGCGTCTGATTGGGTTTATGGGTGTGGTGGTCGTTCCCGATAAACTAGGTCAATGTTACGCACCCGGTTTGCAGGCATTCACACAATTTATGGCTGAAGATGAGGAAAATATGCAAATCACCCCACATATGTGTTTTCATCACGCTATCACCACCTGTCCGAATCCGGTGAGACCAAGGCCACCAGAAAGGCGGCTTAAATTGTTTGCGGTCGCGGAAAGCTCACGCCGTAGCAATCAAGACAAGTAGGGTTTAATCATGCAGGCAGGCAACACGAATTCACTCGACAGTTTTGATCGCAACATCCTCAGGATTATGCAGGATTCAAACCGCACCACCTCCGACCAGATTGCTGAACAGGTCGGCTTGTCACCCGCTGCCGTTCAGCGGCGGGTCAAACGGATGCGCGAACAGCAAATAATCAGCGCCGATGTATCGCTAGTGAACGCCAGATCACTCGGCCGCAATGTGACACTGATCGTGCAGGTCAGCCTGGAACGCGAACGCGCCGATCTAATTGATTTATTCAAAAAGGAAATGAAAAAACGGGGTGAAGTACAACAGTGCTACTACGTAACTGGTAGTGCTGATTTCATGCTTGTGGTGACCGCCTTCGATATGGAAGATTATGAGCGATTCACCCGCGACGCGTTTTTCGAAAACACCAACGTGCGCAGCTTCCAGACACACGTTGTCATGGATCTAGTGAAGGTTGGGTTGAATGTACCCGTAGAAGAAAAGCAGGATTAAAGAGCTCATCTGATACGACAAAGGCTTGAAATCAGAAAAAATGGGCGATCAATAAACGCCCATTGATCCATGCTCAAGCTCACCCTACTAACTGCTGATACACCTCAGGGTCAGTTGCACCTTCGGTTCCCAGGACTAACACCTTGCTATTACGATCCAATTCTAGCGCCGCCGCAAATTCGCTGCTCTGACGCGCGCGAATTGCCGCTGCCAGACCCGGTACCGCCGATTCACCCGCTTCTACGGCAGGGTCCTGACGATAACCCTTAGCTAGCATACGCATCGTCACCGGTATCGCATCCTCACTCACGGTCATGAAATCATCGGCACCGGTCGCCAGAATTTTCCACGCCAGCAGAGAGACTTCACCACAGGCCAGCCCGGCCATCAGAGTTTCCAGACCCCCTTCCACAACCACGGGTTCACCGGCGCGGGCACTTTGCTGCAAACAGTTAGCCTGCTCCGGCTCGACCACCACGAAGCGCGGACGACGCTCGCCCCACAGATCCCAGAAATAACCGACCACGGCCGACGCCAAGCCGCCAACACCGCCCTGAATAAAGACATGGGTCGGAATCTCGCCATCCAGTTGCTCGACAATTTCAGACAACATCACTGTGTAGCCTAGCGCCACATCCTTAGCAATCTCCATGTAACCGTCATAGCTGGTGTCGGAGACAATGATGCGGCCATGGGCCTTGGCATCGGCATCGGCCTGGCGCACGGACTCATCATAGTTGCCGGTAATACGGATCACCTCGGCTCCGTATACTTCCATCGCCCGCTTACGGCCTTCGGACACATCGCGATGCACATAGATCACACAACCGCAGCCAAACATCTGTGCACCCCAGGCCACGGAACGACCGTGGTTACCATCAGTCGCACAGCTGACCACCAGCTCAGCCACTTCGGTTTTCCAGAGTCCGTTCAGCAGGTCGGCAATGCTCGGACGTGTACCGACTTTCTGTTCCAGCGCCAGCTGTAACTGACGTGCAACGGCATAGGCACCACCCAACGCCTTGAAGCTCTTCAAATCAAATCGACGGGATTCGTCCTTGTACCAGATACGGGCCAGATCGGTATCGGCGGCCAGAAAATCGAACGAATACAGCGGCGTTACCGCATAGCCTGGCCAGGTTGTGATATCACGAATCACCTCTTCAGCGGCGGCCACGCAAATCACATCCTTTTGGGTTTGGCTGTATGCAGCTGTGGCATCGGCCTTCGGGTTGGTAAAATGAGTCAGTCTTCCTGTGAGATCTAGCATAGCTGTCGATGCCCTATTTATTATTGGCAGGTGTGGCCGGCTGCACCACGATGCTGCAGTTGCCACCCTCCGGGGGCGGCAAGGCCAACCCTATTCTGAAATGGAATTGCCCGTAATTCTTCGGGCGCTTAACCGGTTCTACAACGCACCACCCACTCGTTTTGTCATGAAGGTGCATCGCCTTGTGCCAGGTGATACCAGTTTAAGCAGCTGATGAGCGGTCGTTCCGCATATTCCCGCAGCCAGTTGAGGAAAAGCAGCACAATGGAAATATTAATCGCGGAAACTCTGCACAGAGCGACGATTCGCAGAACGATAACGAGATGTCCATCGGCTATCGCACCATTTTAACGGGGAGATAACCGATCAACAGGTCGGTTTAAACCATATTCAGAAGACCGCCAACCTGAGGATGACGGATACTTAGGCGAGCACAAATATCGAGACTATTCGTGTTTGGGGTCGATGCGTCTATTGGTGCCTGTCATGAAAAGGCCTCCTGCTAGATTGAGAATAGCGGGAGGCCTACTTTGATCAAACTTAAATGCCCGCTGGCAGCGAATGTAGGATCGGAATAAAGTTGGTAACAAAATGTCTTCCCAAGCTCAACTTTACAGTAATTCATCAACCATAAAGATAAATAAAGTTGGTAACTTTCGAAGGACCCAGAGAAAAACCCCTCGAAAATCATGGTAATAAAGTTGGTAACTTATTCTTGGCAAGCTCGCAGTAAACGATCTGAGCTTCTCCCAATAAGGCTCTAAAAGGGTACAAACTGTCGCAAAGCGGAACCGGCTAACCTTGGAGAATCAGCTGAAAAGCCAGTCGGCGTAACGCTATGTGGTTAAGCTCTTATTCATGAAGCCATGGCGCATAACTCAGGCCAACCAACACACCCTCAGGGCTCATAAACCTTGCGACTGTTTGCCCCCAGGGTTCAGTCCGGGTTTCATGAACGAATTCCTGACCCCTTTCCTTCATTTCTTTCACTGCCGCTTCCACTGCAGCCGCGTCCGCCAACTCAAATTCAATTGTAGCTGTCGGCTCAGGAACATGGTCAGGCCATTCCTCCTGCCCAAAACAAGACTGGGCCGCCATAGAGAGGGGCCATACCCCGAAATGATTCGCTCCGGGGAACGTATCCATGAAACGATAATCGTCCATCTTTTCTAGCGGCAAGCCTAGCGCACCCTCATACAAGGACGCACTTGCCGCAGAATCTTTAGTAATTGACGCAAACCCCGCAATACACTTAATTTCCATTCATTCCCCCGCCACTGATGGAGCTGGCTCATATCTGCGTTAGTATGATTTGACTCGTTAGCCGCGTATCACTGTGAGCCCATTAGCCCTTGCTCAAATGCTGCTTGATTTTCCTGGGCAATTTCATTTTTTTGTCGAGCCATCGCAACACAAATCGGGATCCATTTGGCGCATGTGGACCGGTGAGAATGTCCAGGGTTGTGACAGAGCCAGATATGCGCAGATTGAAATCTTTATTGGGGACTTCCGCAAGATCCACGTGCACAGGAGCGAACCATGGGTTGTACAAGTTGAATCCCTCGACAAGATCCTGATCAAACTTTCTGAGAGTTTCTTCTATCGGGGGCACGCCGATCCGCTGCCGCAAGCCAAAAACAAAGCTATCAAGCGCAAATAAATAGCCTGTGTTGAAGTTGACTCCAAACGAATTATAGCGGTTGTCGGGACTTCCCTGCATTTCAATGCCATTGATGAATTCAGCTACAGATAACCCTTCAATGGACTCAGAGACGTTTTGGTGAATCTTAATTGCTGGATGGAAACTCGTGTCAACGGTTAAGAGCTCAGCCTCTACTGAGCACGCTTCAGAGTATAAATCGGCAATCGGATGACCTCTGAAGCGATTAACCGAAGCACCCCTCATTAAAAGAAAAGCCTTGAGGTATTTTTCAAGCGCTTGACACGCAGCCCAAAAAAAAGCGCGATGCAGTCCTTTTTTTGCCAGTAACCGAGCAGTCACATAGTCTTCATCTGCAGGTTTAACAAAAGAATCGCTGATTACTTGTACAATGTATCGTTCGATATTGGCTTGCTCATAGTCAGGTAGTTTGTCGAAGTGCTCAAGCTCATCTCCACACTTGAAACTGTATATGTAGCTCAATCTTCTTTCGCTCATTCAGCTTCTAACCTCGACCAGGCGCAGAAAGTGTTCCGGCGAGCGCGACGCAGCAAAACGGAAACGAAGGCGACCAAGTGCCGCGCTTGGTTAACTGGCGTGCGGGCTGTTGGCACGTCGCTTCCGTTCCTGCTCAATCATTTGTCCTAAACGCTCCTCCTGGGAATCAAGTCCAAGGCGCGCATGGCGCTCATTAACCGAGGCGGGATCCTTGATGGGAAACGGTGTTGGCCACCCGTTTTCATCAACATCAAACTGGGTGCCGTAATATTGTGGCTCGCCGGCTAACGTCCGCACCCGATCCTGAAGAAACGCCAACTGCCAACCCTCGGCGTCGTCTTTCGCAACGGCTTCTTCCAGCAAGTGAACGCATTCCGCCATGAACCCGGCCTCGGACACCGAATGCTGAGCCACCAGCCAGGCGGCTTTGGAGGCTTCCTCCCCGACCAAGGAAATACCAGGCCAGCAGTGAGCCCTGATGATTTCCTTCAGGCGGGAGGCGTTGCGCTGGTGCAGTGCTTTCAGTCGGGGATGGTAGGAATCCGACGGTAACTCGCCGGAATCGAAGAGTCGCTGTAACAATCGCTGGTCTTCTATCAGCATCATGATCAGCTCATCCGCAAGACTCTGATTCATGGGCTCCCTCCCAGTTGATGCCACAAATAAGCGCCGCCCCGGCAGGGGCATCCGGTGGCAGGCCTTCATGCCGGAAACTCGATTGATTTGTTAAATGTCGTCTCGCCACTCTCTATGCTTACACGCCCTATCGTACTCAAGCCATGGCACGTCGTGCGACACCCAAATATGAGCCTCTGGTTTTAAACCGGGATCATGGTCCAGAGTAGCTACCCGAACAGTGACGTGGGGTTGCACAGGCCTTTCAGCCACCAAATGGGAACCACAGCGTTTGCAAAAATGGCGCAATTTTCCAGAGGATGATTCGAACGTAGAAATAGAACGCTTACCTCTGAGCCAACGGAAATTCTCGCGCTTTACTCCCGCAGTGGAGGAGAACGGTGCCGCATGGGCTTTACGACAAGTCTGACAATGGCAATGCACGATTGGCATATCCACTGAGTCGATTTCGTAACTTATCTCGCCACACAAACAGCTTCCCTTCAACCCCATGAGAGATCTCACTCTGTAAATTTAAAACTTAGCTTTGGAAAGTGCCGAAGTGGCCCGTAGGGTCGTCCGACAACAGCCAATGGTTATGCCGATTTTGCCACCAACATCTCAGTAGCGCCCTTTTGAAAACGATAGCTAACAGGCTGCAACGAGACAGCGATTCCGTCAGCGGATAGTCCCGCCATGACCGAATCAAGGTGCTTTGAGGTTTTTCCGTCCAGCGAGACAACTGGAAAGACGCGAACCTCAGAGGCAACTCTGCATAACTCCCGCATTGATGCCAGATGGGCCGCCCGATCTAAATGATCACTGTAAAGGAAAAGAAAGTGAGAGCAGAGTGCCAGATCAAACTTGGAGTCAGAGAATGGCAGCATAGGCAATGACGCCGACACATACCGTCCTTGTTGGTAACCAGCATCAAAATCGGACAGGAACCGCGACATAGCTTTCATCCGAACCTCGCCAAGACGCTCAACGCTATTGAATGAGTCCCAAACATAACTGTCTGCGGCCTGTTGCATCTTGGCCATGATTTCTGGGTACACCTCGCCAATTCGGTGACGCACTTCATCAACCTTGAGTTGATATACCGGATCACATGAGATGACTTGGCATCCTACCTCTGTCGCCTCAGCATTGAAGCTGGCCGGGCCATCGCCGCAACCCAGAATTTTCTTGTTCAGGTCATCATTCGATAGCTCAAACATCGCCTGATATTCCTTTAGCGATCGCCCCCACGGAACCACATTAGCTAAATACAAAACAAGCTCTCCTTAGTCTGTTGAACGACACACAGTGGCGACGACGGAGCCGCGTAAAGGGCATCTGGCGGCCACCGGCCTGAGCCTTTTTATCGGTCATTACCATGCTGTAAAACTTAGAAAGCCTCTCCGCTGAGTAACTTCATTATACTGCAAACGGTTTTGTGGTTTGACGGCAGGTGAAGTGCGCAACCTCGAATAGTCGCTCCATGTGTAATAATGTCGTCAACGGAATGCTAATCAAATGGTCACGACCGTCACTCAGTTCGTTTAACATTAAAGCATTTCAAGATGGAGATTCTATGCCGATGATGCCAAGAATTTTATTGCCGTTTTTTCTAACCGGCCTTTCTGTACTTCCCGACTTCACGCTGGCCGAAAATGGCACTCCTGAGGCCTACATTGGCAGCAAGCATTTAGTCTTGGAAATCCGGCACTGCGAATGCGAAGCCGTCGAGCCGAATGGTCATCCGTCCGTATTGCTGTCAGATTTTTTGCAGGAGTCGAGTGTTGTGAAAACGGCTGTGTTTGCTGAAGATAACGGCTTCGTCGCGTCCGATTACATCACCATAGGATATGAATTCAGCCCAATCAAAGACTCAGCCAACACGTTCTCGTTCAACTATACGGGTACACATACGACAAGCAGCGGACAAAGCTCGGGAAGCGGGCAGTTATTGCTGGAAAAAGACAAGTGGGTCCATTTGTTTGGCTCGCACCACGAAAGCACATCAGGAGCACGCCACGCCAATGTTGCAGTAAGGCTGGTGGAATTCGAAGGTTCCTGAGGGCCGATTTTCACAATTCCAATCATAGGTGCATACGGTGTATGTGTTTCAAACGAAAAGACTAATCGTAACGCAGCTATCCCATCAAGATATTCCCGCACTCACTGAAATACTGAGTGACCCTGAGGTCATGAGGTATTCCGTTCGAGGGGTTTGTGATGAAGAAGCTACCCGCAAATTTATAGGCTGGTGCCAGGACTGTTACGCATCCCATGGTATGGGTCCATGGGCATTAACTGAGAAGAGGTCGGGAAAACTTGTTGGTTTCTGTGGTATTGGGCCCGAGCTAGTCGGAGAGGTTGAGGAGATCAACCTCGGTTATCGATTAGCGAGGCGATACTGGAATCAAGGGCTTGCAACCGAAGCGGTTCAGGGCGTGCTGCGGTATGCCTTCGATCAAAAACAGTGTGAGTCAGTAGTGGTCATTATAGAGCCAGACCATGCGGCCTCAGTTCGAGTAACTGAGAAGGCTGGATTCTCCTGCTACACCATGCAAGAGTTTCATAAGAAGAGGGTGCGGCTGTATCGAATGACAAATGAAGACTGGCGCCTTCGTCTCCACGATGAATTAGCCGTAGTCAGGAATCAATGACCCAATCCCGGTAGAGCTCAGGGGTAATTTCTTCAATCAACACTGGCTCTACAGAGACTCGCGAAACCCACTGATGAGCATCTATTTGCTCAAAGGGTTCAGATCGCAACGTATAGATATACCCCTTCTCATGCCAACTTACTTCAGTATCCCTCAGCATTATCCGGGGTGGACGTTGCGAGGTGTCGACCGAGAAAACTGCACGAGGGCTCAGGGGGTAATATGTGATTGCAAACGGAACAGCTAAATCCCGCTCTGAGACAGCATAAATACCGTACTCGTTGTCAGCCTCACCATGTCCAATACCCTGAGCTGGCTCTAGCCGAACGGTTTTTTTTCGACTGCCGTGATAGAGGTATTCAGGCTTGCCCAGGTTCGGCTCACTCCCTTTGTTTCGCACTTGTTCACACACCACCCCTTGCCCCTCCCGACAATCTAAGTTGGTTGCTTCTTAATCCCAAAGCAATGCTCCTCTGCGGGAAATTCGCCGGCTCTGACCTCTCTTTCATACAGCGCAAACACATCCTTGATTTGGGCGCTCAGATCGACGTACTTTTTGGCAAATTTCGGCGTGTAGTCAGAGAACAAGCCTAGGATATCCTCCGTTACCAGCACTTGGCCATCACACTCGGGAGATGCGCCAATACCAATGGCAGGAATGGTTAAAGATTGCGTAACACGCCGCGCGGCGGCTTCAAATACCCCTTCAATTAAGACTGAGAACGCGCCAACAGACTCAAAAGCCTGTGCTTCTTCAACCAACCGTTTGGCTGCAGCCTCATCTCTGCCCTGGGCCTTAAATCCGCCCATAGTGTTTGCATGCTGAGGACGCAAGCCAATATGTGGCATTACCGGTATACCACGACTGACCAGGAACTCCACCGTTTCAACAAGCTCTAACCCACCTTCAACCTTGATGCCCTGAGCACCAGTTTCTGTCAGTAAGCGCGCCGCGTTTCGGAAAGCCAGCTCCTTGCTTTCTTGATACGAGCCATAGGGCATATCGATAACGACGCAGGCTTTCTGGCTGCCACGCACCACTGCTGCACCATGGTTAATCATCATATCCAGAGTAACGGGCAACGTAGAATCGTATCCGTAAGCCACCATCCCTGTGGAATCCCCGACGATGATCAGATCGACAAAAGGGTCCATGAGTTCTGCCATGGGCTTCGTGTATGCTGTAAGGGAAACAATGCTACCTCGTCCTTTCATGGCCTGAATCTTAGAGGTTGTTATCTTCTGGCTGGAAGTATGAGTACTCATATTCACTCCTATCCTTGATAAGTTAAATCACAACGAAATTGAGAAACCGCACCACACCAAACACCACAACGCCCGAGACAACCGGCCACCCCAGGGACTTTGTTTTCCACCAGACTAGCAGGGTTACGCATCCCCCAACAGCCGTTGCAACCCAGGCATTCAGGGTGCCGGCTGCGGGAACCAGCGAAGCCCCCAGCATGGCCGCAATCATCACCGGGCCGAGCACCCCGAGCCACCTGGGCATGGCCGCTGTACCGCCCTGACTGTCTTCCCGAGCCAGACGCCTCTGCATCCACACCAGTGGTAACAAACGCATTAACAATGTACCCGCTGCGGCAACCATCACCGCAACCCACAGCTCACCAGCCATGCGTTAAACCTCCGCCCGTGTATTGGATTGCATCACAAAGAACACCGCAGCGCCCAGAAGCGCCGCAACCGGTATCGCCATATTGGGCAGGCCATTAGCCGCGAACAACAACGCCACGACAATGGCACACCCAAGCGCTGCAGCCCATAACCAGGAAGTGAATCTCGGGGCCAACAGAACCACAAACAGGGCCGGTAGCGCGAAGGGCATAACGTCATTCAGTAATGGCCAACGCCCGGTCAGCTCCTGCCCCGCAAAAGCTCCCAGGGCCGTGCCCCCTACCCAACTGAACCAGGCCAGCAACATGGCGCCAGTGAACCACCCTAGGCGTTCCGAGGATGGCAGCGCCGGAAGGCGGGTGTGCGCCAGGGCGAAGACTTGATCCGTCAGCCCGTGCATCAACCAGAACCACCACCGGTTCCCGGTGAGCCAGGGCGCCAGGTTCGGGGCATACACCAGATGCCGGGCATTGATCAGCAGCGTCATCACAACCACAAGCCACAAAGGGGCTCCCGAGGCCACCATGCCAACAAACAGGAACTGGGAGGCACCCGCATAGATAACCAGGGAGATGATGATGGCTTCCCAACTGCTAAAACCAGCCTGATTGGCGATCAGGCCAAATGAAACTGCTACCGGAATATATCCACCCAGCAGCGGAATCGCATCCCGTACCCCACTCACCCAGGCGCGTCCGCCCGCGCTGATTACCTGATCGCTCATGATCCCTCACCTTCTTTCTGATACACGATGGTGACCAGTAACGTGGCCCAGGCGTCCCGGGTGCGATAAAGGTGAGGCTGCTCAGCATCGAAGGTGTGACTCTGCCCAGCCCGCAAATGCTGGCTTTGGCCGGTGACACCGACTTCCAACTGACCGCTGATAACAGTAACGGACTCCACCGCTCCCGGCGTATGGCCCTCCGCCATGCGTGTGGTATTGGGAGCGCAGGACATCCAGTAAGCGTCTACCCGGGGATTATCTCCCCCCTGATCCACAAGCCGGACCTGCACCCCTTCCTCACCAACCGGCACACGGATTGGGGCAACCAGGTTGCCGAAGGGGATATTAAGCTGAACCGCCAGCCGCCAGATGGTATCCAGGGTCGGATTCCCGTTGCCCTGTTCCAGGCGGGAAAGGTTCGATTTGGCAACACCTGCAGCGGCGGCAAGCCCCGAGAGCGACCATCCGCGAGCCACCCGCAAGGACTGAAGGTGTCGCCCCAGGGTTTCGAGAGAAAGCTGATCCATGTAAACCACTTCCAACGTTCCATTTAAAGAACGTTCTACAAAAGGAACACGGGAATGTCAATGAATTCTCAGGGAAACATAACGACTCAAAATCAGACATCGGTTTCTACTATTTCAGAGCATGCAGATTCCATGCTTGATAGGTCTCTCTAGCTCCTCCTATCTGAAACCACTCTAAGACGGTTAATAAATCAACCACACATTTGAGTTCCCCTGCGCGACCTAGCAGTCCGTAAGCGATGATTTTCTTATAGACCGGAGCGTCCTTCATAGGCAGTAGCTTTACGACAAGCACCTAAAACTCATATGGGTGTTGAATGCCGCCGTACACTTCGGCCATGAACTTGGTGGTTCAATCCGTTGAAATCACCGCATTGTCCACTTCTGCAAGCGCTTGTACAATAATTGCCCTATTCTTCCAATATGAGGTGTTTGTCCAATGCGCCATTGATGCCGCCGTTGTTATGACGGCCAGTCTCCACCAGCCCCCAGTAGCAGGGGGAGTTCTTGGCATCTTTGGAATAGAGCATGACGAATACCCATCTCGTACTGAAAAACGTGTCCCACGTTCTGCCAGACGGCAGAACTCTTTTCTCCGACCTTCACGAGCAGTTCGATATGCGCTCAACGGGACTGGTTGGACGCAATGGTGTCGGCAAAACGTTGCTAGCACGCATCTTGGCTGGGTTGTTACAACCAACCACCGGCCACTGCCAGTGTTCCGGCAGCGTGCATTACCTCGCCCAGCAAGTGGTGCATCACGATGGTTCTACAGTGGCCGACTTAGCGGGGGTAAAGCACACGCTGGATGCGCTAGCACGTATTGAGTCAGGCAGTACAGCACCGGAGGATTTCGATGCCGTAGGAGATCACTGGGACATACACCAGCGGCTCCGCTATGAACTTGAGCGTAATAACTTGAGCCACCTTGAAACAGATACACCTGCCAGCATCCTGAGCGGCGGTGAGGCGATGCGAGTTTCCCGGATTGGTGCCATGCTCTCGGCTGCAGACTTCTTGATTCTCGATGAGCCGAGCAACCATCTCGACCGACCCAACCGACAGGCGCTGATCGAACAACTACAACGCTGGCCGCGTGGGCTGATCGTGGTTAGCCATGATAGGCAATTGCTGGAGTCCATGGAACGCATCGTGGAATTATCTTCCCTGGGGCTGCAAAGCTATGGAGGCAACTACTCATTTTACGCCGAGGCTAAGGCACACGAACGACAGAGCGCCCTACAAAACCTGAGTGAGCGCAAGCTTGAGCGCCAACGTCAGGAACAGGCGATGCGGAAGCATCGTGTACGGCAGGAACGACGGCAAGTGCGCGGTAGCCGGCAAGGCAAAGAGGCCAATCAAGCCAAGATCTTGTTGGATCGTCAGAAAGAGCGCAGCGAAACATCGTCAGGTGCGCTGCGCCAGAAACAAGCCTCCAGCCGGGCACAACTCAACCAACGCGTGCGTGAAGCCGCACAGCAAGTTGAAGATGAGTCGCAAATAACCCTGCATGAAATACCAATCACGCAGGCCGCAAAGCGTCGCGTGGCCGAATTGAATGACGTGGAGCTGCCGTACGTATCGGGAGCAACCCGAACCATAAGCCTGATCCTGGGTGGGCAACAGCGTATAGGGGTAGTCGGCCCGAACGGTTGTGGTAAATCCACGTTGCTTCGAGTGCTTGCAGGCCAAGTTTCGCCTTTGGTTGGGGTATCCAAGGTGGCGCCGGAGAGCGCATATCTCGATCAGCGATTAGAAAATTTGGATCCAGAGAAGACGGTACTAGAACAGTTACAATTAGCCAATCGCACAGCTACCGAAGGGGACCTACGCACGCGCTTGGCTCAACTAGGACTTGACGCGCAGAAGATAGCGACACCCAGCGGGTCGCTGAGCGGCGGTGAGCGTCTAAAGGGAGCTCTCGCTTGCATACTCTACGCCGATTCACCACCGCAACTGTTGTTACTTGATGAACCGAACAACCACCTTGATTTGCCCTCAGTACAGGCATTGGAAATCATGTTGCGTAGTTACCACGGCACGTTGATCGTAGTGTCGCATGATGACTCATTTCTGGAAAACCTCGGACTAACAGAACGCTTGCTTGCTACTGAACAAGGCTGGACTTTGGAGCCACTTTGACGGAAATGTCGTGTGTCTCACGATAACCATACTTTCCGTTGCTCACCTGAGATCTACTTTTGAACGCCAACGCACGTATCAACCAATTAATCCGAATACCCAGATATTTCAAAGAGGAGGCTCTCGTGAGGATGAAAGGCAGTTGTTTATGTGGTGAGATATGGTACGAAATAAGTGCTTTGGATATGCCTATAACTCACTGCCACTGCCAGACCTGCCGCAAGGCTCATGCGGCACCATTTGCTTCAACAGCTGGCGTAAAGCGCGAGCACTTTCGCTGGCTCTCCGGCGAAGAGTTTCTGTCTACGTATGAGTCTTCGCCAGGAAAACTCCGGTACTTCTGCAGGCAATGTGGCTCGCACCTGATTGCGGAAAGACCATCTCAGCCACACGTCGTTCTTCGGGTTGCAACATTGGATGACGATCCGGTATCGAGGCCTGAAGCTCATATATGGGTCTCCCATGATGTGCCATGGCTGGAATATGAAACTGCCTGCAAGTTTCTGGAATGGCCATAGAGTATTTAAGTCATAAAAGTAGGCATTCATCGGGCGCTACTGTGTACGTCGATAACCGCTGAGCGAAAAATCTGCAAGGAGATAGTTGTTGTATGTACGTGCCAGATCACTTCAAGGAAGAGGATACCGAAAAGCTCCATCAATATATTCGCGATTATAGCTTCGGGCTCCTTGTAATCGCCGACGCTGAAGGTATCGAAGCGAACCATGTTCCTTTTCATTTGAGCAGTGAGGATGATAGCTCACTCGGCACATTGCAGTGCCATCTGGCGCGGAACAATCCAGCATGGCAACGAATTGAAAATAATGGGGCAGTCCTGGCCATTCTTCAGGGGCCGGATGCTTACGTGTCACCATCATTCACTTGAGGCTCCCGCACACTGTTTTACATTCATAGACTTTGGAAGCTGGCGATTCGTCATCGGTTGAGTAATTAAAGTTTCTCGGGAATACTCCGATAACTAAATAGAGTCTTTTGAAGGAGGTAACAGAATGGACTTGAACCACTTGTCACGTTCGACGAATCAACAGGATGTGTACTCTAACGGAACAGCCAAAATCGTCCGCAGTACGCCGATTGATGCCAATGCCCGAAATGACGAGCTACCATCTGTGGTCTACCACGGCCTGGATAAATCAGCATTACCTGAAGCCGGAGGCGTTATCACTGATGTCTACGTTGCCTCGACGGAAACCAATGAAGAGGTAGGTGCCCGCCTATCAAAAGTGGTTAAACTTTTATCCAAGGACCTAGGTGCTGCTTCTGCCGATCTGAAATATTCCTACGATGTGGCTATCGCCAACTTGTCGCCTGATCTTATTCAGAAAGACTGGGGATTCTCGATCTCAGCCGGTGAACTAACAGTGACAGCCGGATCGGATGGTTTATCGAAGCAGGAAACAAATACCATACACGACGCCTTACTTGCAGCGGGCGTAAAGTATGGCGCCGAAGCCGTATCAAACACAGTCATTAAGGCGCTTAAACTGGATCGGGGACCTGCAGGGGTGAGTAACGGCGTAGGCCGGTACGATGTCTCGAAAGAGAACTTTGGTGATGTTGTCGATCTTCGGGTGTATCTCCAGTCACATGCGCCTGGTGGTCGGTACGGTCAACATGTGGTGGACCCGTCTGATGTCGCAGGGCAGTTTTATACGGGAGGCCAAGCCATGATGGACCAGATCTCCGTCAAAGCGGAAGAAAACTACACCCGTCCCGCTGATTTTGGGCGGATAGAAACATAATGCCTCGGCCCAGGCGTTGCCTGGGCCGAGATCGATCCTTCAATGCTTATTGCAATGTTTGCCGACAGATGTGCCCCAACCACACAGCTGGAACTTGGTCACCGCCAACGCCAACTTCGTTGTAGTCCGTATCATCCACCCGGATCCACCACTGCCCCACATCAAATTCGGTTTTCCAAGTCTCTCCACCCGTAAAGTGCGTTACCGTATTGTTACCCGTGCAATCTGGTAGCGCAACCGAACTGGAAGCAATGCCGGACAGCCCACTGATGGCTGTGTCGACTTGCTCAGGGATATCTTGCGTAACGTAGTGAAACCTGACGACTGCGCCTTGCACCGGATCGCCGTTAGAATCGAGCACTCGTATCGACCAATTCAGCTCGTTGTGTGCTTGATCAGTGAGATAGGGGTTGAAATCGTTTAGTCCAATTCGTGCAAGATTCTCATTAGAACCAACATTGACACTATCGGACGAAGTGACCCGGGTGCCAACTAGCAACTCATACTCATGAGCCGGATTTACAGCCACCGCCGGGTTAGGGGAAACCCGCACATGGAGCGTGAACGGTGTTGGCAGATTCGAGAATTCATAGAGTGTATTTGCATTAATGGTGCTCCAGACAGTTCCGGTGAAATATTCGATAATCCACTCATTCTGACCATATATATCTGTCAAACGGATCTGCAAATCCTGTCCATTTTCTGCAACGAAATTGAAATAATCGATATCCTGGGCGCTGTCCATACTCCCGATCATTGGAGTTCGGTTATTGGGGATAGTTGTTGACAGGCTTACTGCGTCATTCAGCTCATGGGCGTCTATAGCTGTATTCACTATTGCCCCAAACTGAAAGGCTGATCCATCCGAGGCATTAGCATCCATCAACCAGTAGTAGTCTCCAGGTTGCGTAAGTGCCAGAAGCCCTTCATCGGCGTTACCGGGTTGGTCCGATGTCCCAAGTGACGTCAGAGTATCGTCTTCCTCGTGCCTCACCAACGTCAGCGCGAAATCCGTATTGGCATTTTGTCCAGTCAAGAACACTTGTGTTTTGGCACGCTGCGTTATTTCAAAGTGATAGCAGTATGAGCCTCCCGTGGTGGTGCCGTCCAGCGTGTACGAAGTGTCTGTGCTGAGAGTGGTGCAGAGTGGAGTTATGGCGCTGGTTGCTACTTTCGATTGTATTTGAGTGTCCGTCTCTGATGTGGCATCAACCTTGGGTTGGCGCTCCAACGGTTTATATGACCGGACCGGCACCGCTTCGAAGTTGTAGTAGGTCTTTTCTGGTTGGGTAGACGCGGCCTGGCCCTTGCCGCTAGAGATTGTTTCGATATTGGAAAAATCTGCTGGGGCAGATGAAAGTGGGACAGACGGGGCTGCAAGAAGTGATGGTGAGCCAAGGACGCAAACCACGATACAGGATGAGGAAAAGACTCTAATCTTGTGCACAATGTTCTCCTTTTACTGAAATATTGCACTGATCCTCAGTGCAAGCATTCAAAGAATAGTAGAGCCCTACTGGAACTGTGCAACAAAATGTTACTTTATATCGTGTTGTTGTTATCAGTGCACCTTGACTACTCACGGCTAATCGTTTTGCCCGAGCAATTCAACGTACCATTTCGGATGGCCGGAGTGTCTACCGTCGCTGGAATTGCTTGCCGAGACTGCGGTCATGTGAACGTTGCTTTTCAGTGCTCGCCCGGTGATAGATTCTGTTGTTTCTCTGCAAGCCAACTGTCGTGCAGCCACTTCTCAGTTCGTCTATGCCCAGGCATAGTGACCCAGAAAATATCCCGCTCGAACACCATCACCTCTTCATTCGGGCCGACAATCACCCAGAACCAGAGTTGATCCGGCTTCGTCGAACGCATCTTTACTTTCATGCCAGTCAGCGTCAGTGTTTGCTTACGCTCTCGATTGTTAACGGTGATCGTCTCATCATGGGGCGCGATCCAGTGAATATCATGCTTATCCAATAGATCCGGAGCCTGGTGTTCGAGAAAACGCATGGCAACATCACGGGCAATGTCTTCTGATGGTAGAGTGGCTGGTTGTGCCATTTCACGAGTCATTCGGGTGAAGCCCAGAAGGGTCCCATCTTCACTTTCCACGATGGAAACATGCTCACCGCCAAGACCACAGTGAGCGCCGTCACTTCGCTCGGCTCGGGAGTGGATAACCGGGCGCCCATCCATCTCGACCCGCGCCTCGCTCACTGGAGCAAAGGCTTCCGGGAGCAACGACAGCAAAAGTGGTGAAGCCTGCTTTGTCACATTCATGATCGTTCCTTTCATCGGTTAGTGAGTGATTCAGATGATCCTGGCTGAGCGTCGCGTGACACGACTCAGGGCCAGAGTGAGTCCGGCGGCCCCGATCATGAGTAACAGAGCGGGGACACCGTAAAGCAATATGGGACCGGATGGAGCAAGCACGGTGGCCACTGGCGAGGCTACGCTTGCACCCACGAATAATGTGAAGGTGCAAAGGGAAAGCGTCAGACCCCGACTGGAGTCAGACGCGGCGCTGGACAGGGTAATGATCAGCCCCGGCACCGCTAGGCCTACACCACCAGAAACCAGTACTGCCCCTAGCAGGGTCAGAGCGCTACCGAACCCCGATAACGCAAGCCCGGCTGCGCACAACAACAGTCCGGCTCGTGCCGTCGCAGGCGCCCCAAGGCGATGGGAAATGGGTGCCGCCAAAAGGCAAAGTGCGAGCGGTGGCAAACCCACAAGGCGAACGACCTGCGGATCAAAACCACCGCCGATGCCCATCGCAGTCCCGGCCTGGAAGATCACAAATCCGAATAACACGGTTAGCGCCGCGCCCCAACCTGCGACAATCAATGGGTTGTCGAAAAGACCGTCGGTTTGCCCTTTTTCCGAATTGGCTTGCGCCGCTATAGGCGACTCGCTGGCGCGTGCCGGAAGCGCGAGGAACAAGCCCACCGCCAACATCAGGTAAAATGGTGACACGCCAAGCATGAAGGCCGTTGGCGTCATCGACAGACCGACGGCAACGAACTGTGCCAGCGGCGCCGCTGCCAGAAATGCAAAGCTAATGAGGGAAACCCCCAGCGCACGCCGACGCGGTGGCAAAACCTCGCTCACAAGAGACAGCGCAACCGGCGGGAAGCTTGATGCGACAAAACCCTGGGCCGCACGACCCGCTAAAAACATGGCCAAGTTGTCGGTAAAGCCAAGCAAAGCCGTAACTACCGTCATCGCCAAGAGCCCGCCGATTAAGATCTGCAGTCGTCCCAGTCGATCTGACAACGGCCCCCAGATCAGAAAACCAATGGCGTAGGCAAAACCGAACGCAGAGGCGGCCCATGCAGCCGTCGCAAATTCGGCGGAAAATAGCGCAGCAATTTCTTCAGTAAGCGGGATCGTTAAATAGAGTTGTCCAACCACGAGTATGGCACTGGACATAAGCAGAGTTGTGAGAAGGATATGTCGTAGCATCTTTATATTTCTTTCTTACGTTAGCTATAGGTTTATGGCAAAACCACACGTTCATGCATGCGTCGGGCGTTAGCCCGGCTTGTTCGGCGTTGCCTCGTCGAAAAGCCGCTCCATGTGGCGGATGTTGCGAATGAGGTCACTTCGGAAGGTTGATAACTCGTCGATCTGTTCATCAACTTTCTGCAATTGGTTGTTCAGAATGTCGAGAACTTTTTTCTTGCCTTGGAGATGAGTATCAGCATCCACAAAATACAGCTCAATCACCTCTTGTATCTCTTCAAGTGAGAGGCCGAGACGCTTTAGTGCGGCTATTTTTTCCAGCCGCTCATAAGCTTCTTCTTCGTATAGCCTGTGAGACGCCCCTTCTCGCGCAACCGGGCTGATCAGCCCGAGGCGCTCGTAGTAATGGATGGTTCGGTGACTGGTTTTCGCCCTGCGAGCCAGTTCCCCGATTTTCATATTGCCAATGCTCATCAGGACTCCCCATAAACCTTACGTTAGGTGTAGATTAGGGCAAAGAATAAACGAGAGTCAAGACGTAGCAACAAACGCCCGGTCATTCGGCCCATTGGCACCCGGGCCTCAGTGCTTTCAGGCGCCTGCCTTCCATGGCAACCGGGTGGGCCTATATCGTACAAAAAGAACAAGACACAAGATGAATGCCTGAGTCATCGCAATACATATGATCACTCCACTCCAACCCCATATCGCAAATACGTAAGCGGCGAGGCTTGCACCAAGAGCGCCGCCCAGATAGTAGAAAGAGAGGTATATTCCGGTTGCCACCCCGGCGGGCACGAGGCGCGAGTTGTTTAACAGTTGAGTCGTCACTGTCTGGAACATGTAGGTTCCCGAGGCGAACAGCGCAACGCCAACAATGATAGATATCCCGGTTTCGCCGATAATCCAAAGCGAAACCCAGATCAAAAAAATTAGTGAAGCGGTGATCACAGCTTCAGTCGCGTAGCGTCGGAAAAAACGCGCGCCAAGGACGAAAAACAGGGCTGGTAGGCATGCCAGATAGAGCGTCCCAATCCGCTCGGAATCCCAAAAATAGGGCTCTTGAGACAGCCAGAGACCAAGTACCGTGAAGACCGCACTTTGTGTGAAGAGCAACGCAAATCCCGCAAGATATGCAACGAGCAGCGTGCTGTCGGAAAACGCACGTTTCGCATATGCCATTGGGGATTGATGCCGCTCCAGGCCGCCCGCTGATTCAGCACCGGACACATTCAGCAAAAGGTGAATAATCATTGCAGACAGCGCCATGAGGCATGCAGAGCTTAGGAACCCCAGCTCCCAGCCGATTGCATCAACGGACCAAGCAGGATACAGCCGGCTAAAGGTGCTGCCCACAATCGTTCCGGTCACGTACAGTGGCACAAAACTCCCTGGTCGCGTTGAGACTAGGTTCATCGTTGAGGTCAAAAGAAATGGAATGACAACCCCCTGACCAATCCGAAGAGCGAAAAGCAAATATTGGCTCGTAGTTAAGACAATCGAGGCATTAAGTGCCGCCAAAGCCAAGAAGCCAAAGATCAAAACAGTCGAAGGGTTGGAGTATTTTGTCGCCGCGCCAGCGATCGGCGCAGTTATCATCATGCCTAGCAGCGACGCCATGTTTAACCAGCCCGCTTCCGTAACAGTTGTTCCGAACCGGCCTACCAACTGCGGAAATAGTGCCTGCAGTTGATACAAATTAAAAAAAGAGCCGATCGATCCGATCATCAAGGCCGTGCGCATTGCTAACTCCGTCGCGATAGAAAGGAACAAGCTACTCGGGAGCAAAGCACGACTGAATGTCGGATTTGGTATTGCAGTGATACATGCCCAGACAGAGCACTCTGTCAGAAAACAGGGTATTCTCACCTCAAAGGAGGGATGAAGTGGTCGAGCTAAAACAGATCAAGCACTTTGTTGCAGTTGCAGAGGAGCTTAACTTCCGGAAAGCTGCCGAGCGATTGCATATTACCCAGCCGCCGCTGAGCCAAAGCATCAAAAAGCTGGAAGATACATTGGACGTTACACTTTTTGAGCGAAGCACCCGCGGTGTACACCTCACGAAGGCAGGCGAAGCCTTTCTTGGGGAAAGCTTGGAAATACTCAGTGCAGCCCACCGAAGCGTCAATGTTGCTCGGCAAGCTGCACACGGTGAGGTAGGCACGTTGCGGCTCGGTTATTCAGCAAGCGCCATCTTCTCCAAAACCCTCACTTCAGCCTTGGCTGATCTCCTCACAGATCGCCCCCTGCTCAATCTGGAACTATGCGAAGGGAATGCCATTTTTCATATCGAATCCCTGAAAGATGGCAAGCTTGATGCGGCTATTCTCCGCGCGGATCTGGACGAAGACTCTCTGTTTGGCTTATCAGTTTCCAGGTTAGGAGTTGAACCACTTTTTGTGATTTTGAACCCGGGCCATAGATTGCAGAACCGTTCAGTCATCGATTTTAGGGAGCTTAATGGAGAACGGTTTTTGCTTCAGCCGGCTACCCAAAGAACCTTTCTGAGACGACAACTGGAGACATTAGCAGACAAGGCAGGGATATCCATAAGCCGTGTTTTAGAGGTACCCGATATTGGCAGCACGCTCTGTTTTATTGGGGCGGGTATCGGCATCACGGTCCTCCCTGCCAGCGTCGCGTCTATGGCTCACGGCCTGATTGCCATACCTCTGGCCGGTGAGCGCTGCTCTCAGCCACTTTTGATGGCCAGTAAGGAGGGTAACCCCTTAAGCGAAAAACTCCGGGAACTGGTCAACTCACAACCGCGGCAGGAAACTTAGCCCTAAATTCCAGATACGTCGGGCAAGATTAAATACTAGAGCTAGTAATCAGTGTGGCCTGGTGTTCCCGCGTAGAAATGGGTGGCCTCAAGTTAGTAACAGTCGCGAGCTCGGCTGCGATAATTTTCCTGTGGAAGTGATCGTCAACAAACTGCTTCGTCGCAGACACTCTCCGCTCCAACCAGCTCACGTTGCTGGCCACCTGATTATTGAAGAGAATCCAGAAACAGCCTCGTAGGCCAAGGTAAAGGCCATCACAATAATCAAGCCTCCCCCAATACGGTTTACTATTCTGACACTATTTACGTTGGAAAAAAGGCGGGAACTTACGCTGTGAGCAGCTACAACCCACATGCTATCGATCGCAATACCCAACAT
>TARA_R110002111_G_scaffold131558_2_pt1 | contig 27687 bp, 23 predicted proteins | sample TARA_R110002111 | Tara Oceans TARA_R110002111 (sample SAMEA4397363) | marine metagenome | biome: Polar Biome; feature: [ZZZ] marine water layer (ENVO:01000295); material: water (ENVO:00002006), including particulate matter (ENVO:01000060) such as... | depth 199 m | reverse complement strand
CGTTCCCAAGCTAACTCAGATACGTGTAATAAGACTTCGTTTCCTGGCGCATCCATATACTCAACAACAGCACCAAAATCTAACATCTTGATTACTTTTACTTCGTAAACGCTACCAACTGTAGGCTTAAATAAGATCGCATCTATTTTTGCCATTACAGCATCAATACCTTCACTTCCTACACCTAAAATTTCAACAATACCTTCTTCAGTCACTGGATCTTCGTTTATAACGATAGTCGTCTCAGTTTCTTTTTGCATTTCCTGAATCACTTTTCCACCAGGTCCAATTAAGGCTCCAATAAATTCGTTAGGAATACGTCTTGTTACCATTGTAGGAGCATGATCTTTTACATCTGCATTTGGTTCAGCAATTGTATCCGTCAATTTCTCTAAGATATGTAAACGACCAGCACGTGCTTGTTGAAGAGCGTTAACTAAAATCTCGTATGATAATCCTTTTACTTTAATATCCATTTGGCAAGCTGTGATACCATCTGCAGTACCAGTCACTTTAAAATCCATATCACCAAGGTGATCTTCATCACCTAAAATATCAGATAATACAGCATACTTACCAGAATCAGCATCAGAAATTAAGCCCATTGCTATACCAGAAACTGGTTTAGTCATTTGCACACCTGCATCCATTAAAGCCATAGTTCCTGCACATACAGTAGCCATAGAAGACGAGCCGTTAGATTCTAATACTTCAGATACTATACGTACTGTGTAAGGACAATCGTCAGGAATCATTCCTTTTAAACCACGTTGCGCTAAATTACCATGTCCTACTTCTCTACGAGATGTTCCACGGATTGGTCTAGCTTCACCTGTACAAAAAGGAGGGAAGTTATAATGTAAATAGAAATTTTCTTCACCTTCATAAGATGGCATATCTATTTTGTTTGCATCTCTAGAGGTTCCTAAAGTAACTGTTGCTAATGCTTGAGTTTCTCCACGAGTAAAGATTGAAGACCCATGAGTTGATGGTAAATAATCAACCTCACACCAAATTGGTCTAATTTCATCTGTTTGACGACCATCTAAACGTAACCCTTCATTTAAGGTTAAATCTCTAATGGCAGCTTTTTCAGCTTTACGGTAATAATCAGAAATTAAACCACCATAATCTTCCATTTCTTCTTCAGAAAACGACGCTTTAATATCTTCTTTTATTTCTTTAAATGCAGCACTTCTTTCATGTTTAGCAGATCCAGCTTTTGCAATAGCATACACTTTATCATAAGCCATATCATGAATTTTCTTGGCTAAATCGGCTTCTTCTCTTTCACCTTCGTATTCTCTGACGTCTTTCTTTCCGAATGCTTCTGCTAATCTTAATTGAGCAGCACATTGAACTTTAATCGCTTCATGTGCAAATTTAATTGCATCAGCCATTTCTTCTTCAGAAATCTCATTCATTTCACCTTCTACCATCATTACTGAATCTGCAGAAGCACCAATCATCATGTCTAAATCAGATTCTGCTAATTGCGCGCGTGTTGGGTTGATTACAAATTCTCCGTTTACACGACCAACTCTAGCTTCAGAGATAGCACATTCAAAAGGGAAATCTGATAATTGAATAGCTGCCGAAGCAGCTAAACCTGCCATTGCATCTGGCATAACGTCATCGTCATGAGACATTAATTGAATCATCACTTGCGTTTCAGCGGTATAATCTTTTGGGAATAATGGACGTAAAACTCTGTCCACTAAACGCATTGTTAATACTTCACCATCACTAGGTCTTGCTTCTCTTTTAAAGAAACCACCTGGATAACGACCTGCAGCAGCAAATTTTTCTCTGTAATCTACTGTTAACGGTAGAAAACCAAGATCTTTTTGTTCGTAATTGGAAACAACTGTACATAATAACATACATTTTCCTGATTGCACAACAACGCTACCATGCGCTTGTTTTGCTAATTTTCCGGTTTCGATAGAAATTTCTCTACCATCACCAAGGTCTATGACCTCTCTAAATACTTTTGGAATCATAAATTTTTTAATTCTTGAATTTTACTGGGATTTCGGCTACGCTCAATCATCAGAAATTCTGTTAAACAATGGTCGTTGTGTTGTTGTGTGTAGTTGTTGTGTGACCAATGAAAAACCGTTAGTCCCGAACTCGATTCGGAATCTAGCTTCTTCAATTTGTTGTCATTGCGAATCCAAACATTTTTGTTTGGATGTGGCAATCTGTTTCTTTAAGAAGAGATTACCACGTCGCTACGCTTCTCGTAATGACGTTGTAGCTGTATTGTTATATATCAAAAAACCACGCTGTTAGGCGTGGTTTTTTTATTGAGATTATTTTCTTAATCCTAATTCTTTTACTATCGCACGATATCTTAAGACATCCTTCTTAGTTAAGTAATCTAGTAATGAGCGACGCTTTCCTACTAGTTTTACTAATGAACGCTCTGTGTTAAAATCTTTACGATTGTTTTTTAAGTGTTCAGTTAAGTAGTTAATTCTGTAAGTAAATAATGCAATTTGCCCTTCTGCAGAACCCGTGTCTTTTGCATCTTTGCCATGTTTCTTAAAAATGGCTTCTTTTTCTTTTTGATCTAAATACATTCTAATATTATTGTAAATGATTGTTATGTACAATGAAAGATTTTCTTTCAAGCGGCAAATATACCACTTTTTTACAATTTGTATATTTTTTCGCAACTTTTAATCTGTAATACCACTTCTGTTTTTATGCTCTTAAAGGTTGATTTGTAATTAAGTCGATATACAAATTTATATTTTTCTTTAAGTCCTTTCTATGTGTTATAAAATCTAAGAAACCATGCTCTAACAAAAACTCAGAGGTTTGAAACCCTTCTGGTAACTCTTTGCCTGTGGTATCTCTTACAATTCTTGGACCAGCAAAGCCAATTAGTGCTCCAGGCTCTGCAATGTTTATATCACCTAGCATGGCAAAAGAAGCGGTTGTACCACCAGTTGTTGGATCTGTACATAATGAAATGTAAGGAATACCAGCATCTGCTAATTGTGCTAGTTTAACAGAAGTTTTAGCCAATTGCATTAGGGACAATGCGGCTTCCATCATACGAGCTCCACCAGATTTACTAATAATCATTAAAGGGGTATTATTTTTTAGCGCATAATCTGCTGCTCTAGCAATTTTTTCTCCAACAACGCTACCCATAGAACCACCAATAAAACTAAAATCCATGCAGGCTATTACTAAGTCCTTACCATTAGATTTTCCAACGGCAGTTTTTACTGCATCTTTTAGATTTGTTTTAGCTTGTGCGGCTTTTAAACGGTCTGGATATTTTTTGGTGTCTTCAAACTTTAGTGGGTCTTTAGACGATAGATTGGCATCTAACTCTTTAAATTTATTATCATCAAATAGTATTTCGAAATACTCTTTACTTCCAATTCTTACGTGGTAACCGTCTTCTGGACTCACATAAAAATTTTGCTCTAGTTCTTTAGTGTCAATTATTTTACCTGTTGGAGATTTATACCAAAGGCCTTTGGGCGTGTCTTTCTTTTCCTCAGTTGAGGTCTGAATTCCTTTATCTTTTCTTTTAAACCAAGCCATCTGTATTAGGTTTAGGGTCCTTTGGCTACACACTTAGACAGGCTCGGTGTGACACTTAGGAGAGGTTTTAGATTACGATTTTTAGATGATTATACAATCTTTAATCGTTGTTTTAGTTAGTTGTTTTTTTGCTAATGCAAAGTCCACAAAATTACTACTTATTTAATTAAACCCAAAAATTGAAAGCCTTATCTCCAAAAATGATTTTATAAGCATAAAATAACCCATTAAAACTCAGATTTTGAGTTCTAATGGGTTATTTAAGTTTTAATAGATATTTTATAATGTATCTACATTATTTAAATCTTCGAATGCTTTTTTAAGTCTTGCAACAAATGCATCTTCACCTTTACGTAACCAAACTCGTGGATCGTAATATTTTTTGTTAGGGACATCATCACCATCAGGATTACCAATCTGAGTTTGTAAGTAGTCCTTTTTATCTTGTACATAATCTCTAACACCACTTAAGAATGCATATTGCATATCTGTATCGATGTTCATTTTAATAACACCATAGCTAATACCTTCTCTTATTTCTTTGACTGTAGAACCAGATCCACCATGGAATACAAAATCGATATGATTATGACCAACACCATATTTTTTTGAAATATGATCTTGCGAATTCTTTAAGATTTTTGGAGTCAATTTTACATTTCCAGGTTTGTAAACACCATGTACATTACCAAAAGCAGCAGCAATAGTAAACTGATCACTTACTTTACTTAATTCTTCGTAAGCATAAGCAACTTCTTCTGGTTGTGTGTATAACTTAGAATCATCAACATCTGTATTGTCAACACCATCTTCTTCACCACCTGTAATACCAAGTTCAATTTCTAAAGTCATACCCATTTTACTCATACGAGTTAGGTATTGCTTACATATTTCTATATTCTCTTCGATTGGTTCTTCAGATAAATCAATCATGTGAGAGCTATATAAAGGTTTGCCAGTTTCTTTAAAGTGTTGTTCACTAGCATCTAATAAACCATCAATCCAAGGCAATAATTTTTTAGCACAATGGTCTGTGTGCAAAATTACAGGTACGCCATAAGCTTCTGCCATTTGGTGTACATGTTTTGCACCAGCTATAGAACCTGCAATAGCTGCTTTTTGATTTTCATTACTTAAACCTTTACCTGCATTAAATTGTCCTCCACCATTTGAAAATTGTATAATCACTGGTGCATTTAATGCTTTTGCAGTTTCTAAAACACCATTTATAGTATTAGATCCAATAACATTTACAGCTGGTAAGGCAAACCCTTTTTCTTTAGCTAATTTGAAAATATTTTGAACTTCTCTTCCTGTAGCAACTCCAGGTTTAATATTATGATTCATAATTTTATAATTGAAAATTAGATTTCAAAAATACAATTTTTACATAATAAAAGGTCTGATTTTTATCATAAGATTGAATATAAAACACCGAAAACGTTATAGTTTGGCTAGAAAAATTTTTTATTAAAAAGGATAGTTAATACCTATATTATAAACGGCATTTCTAAAGTTATAATCTGTAAACCAACGGTTGCCTAAATCTTGCGAAGGGTCATAAGTTTTAAATCCAATATCAAAACGTAATACAAAAAAATCGAAGTCGTAACGTATGCCAAACCCAGAGCCAATAGCAATATCCTTTAAAGAACTAAAATTAGTAAAAGTTGCATCATCATCTTCTACATTATCGAGGACATTCCATATGTTACCTGCATCTACAAATAATGCGCCATACCACTTTCCGAGGAGATTAAAGCGTTGTTCTGCGCTTAAATGAATTTTAAAATTAGCTTCGTTAAATTCGTTAGTGGTTTTAGAACTACCAGGACCAAGGTTGTAGGCTGTCCATGCTCTATTATCGTTAGGTCCGCCAGCGAAGAAACTTTTGGCAAAAGGAATACTATTAGAATTACCATAAGGAATTGCAATACCTGCATACGTTCTAATTGCAAATACATTTTTTCTACCTAGATCAAAATACTTCACATAATCGATTTCTGTTTTAAAATATTGAGAAAAGGTTACTCCAAAAACATCATAGTTTCCATCTTCGTTTTTTGGAGATCCGATTACACTAGAGAGATTAGATAATAAATTACCAGCGAACTCAACACGCCATTTAAAAACAGAAAAGTCATTATCAAATATACTTTGACGTTTATCTTTTTTATAGTCGAAACTTGTAGAAAAAATAAGATTATTTTCCGTTAATCGTTCTTTTCGTTCTTCAATATTATTAACGCTTACAAAATCGTCGTCACTAGATGTTATATTTCCCGATAATACATCATTAATGAATTGGTTAGCTTCATTAGGAAATCCTAAGGTAGCGTCGCTATCTATATAATCTAGATCTCTAGCTATAGTATTTAATCTTCCAAAAGAATTGGTATAGACACCAAAGTAATTACTAGTGTTAAGGTTCTTTACAAACTGAACATTAAAAAGCTCTAAATTATTAGTTACAGTTTTAGAAGGGAACCAATTATAACTTAACCCACCAGATAAGGTTTGTTTGTCTAATCCGATATTTTGCTGACTGGTAGCAGAGAAATTAAAAGCAGAACTTGGAGCCATATATTTCGGAATAATCTTATCGGTATTAAAAGGTGTAAATAAACGTGGGATTGTGAGTCTAATGTTTCCTCCAAATTCATTAATATCAAAAAAGGCAGTTTCAGAATCCGTTCTATTTTTAGAAGAACCAAATGCAGCAATACCTGTTATTTCTAACGTTTCGGCACCTCTAAAAATATTTTTAATTTTTAAGCCAGTACTAAACGAAATTCCTATAGTTTGTATATTACTTTGGGATAGATCTAAATTATATCCCATTTCATATTTCTTTTTTGGTTCTAAGTATATGTTAGCTGTGAGTGTAGTGTCTTCTTCATTTTCAACATAATCTATACTTGGGTATCTAAACATTTGCAAGTCGTTGAGATAACGGGAGGTTCTGCTTCTGGCTAAATCACTATAGTTATCACCTTTATTAATAAAGACAGCATCAGTTAGCGCTTTAGGTCTAAATCTTAATTTTTCTTTACTGTAAAGGTTATAATCTTTATAAATTGTGGTATCTGAAATTGATTTGAATCGATTGTTAAAATCATCGTCAGTAAAAATATTAACCGCTTTGATTTTGTAAATTTTGAAAGGTTCAGTTATGGTAGAATCTTCTTCTCTAATTGTACGATTAGAAATTTTTAAATCTGTATTAATTTTATTATTGGTGCCAATAGTATCAGTTTCAAAATGAATATAATCTTGCCCAAAATAGTAGAAACCAGAATTTCTTAAGTAGGTATTTATGCGCTCACGTTCGTTTTCAAAATTTTGTTCATCGTATTGTTCTCCTTTTATTAGAAGTGAAGATTTACTAAATGTATCGTAAAGAGTATCTATAGCAGGACTACTAATAAACGGTGTAATAGAATCTAATAAATAAGGTTTTTTCTTAGTGACTTTATAAGTGACTTGCGCACGCTTATTACTGTCTTTTTCAATCTCGTAATTTACCTCATTATTAAACCAACCTTTACTGAAGTAGTATTTTCGAAGATTGTTAGCAGTCTTAATAGTTTTTTCTTCATTGAGAATACTTGGAGCTTCGCCTGTGCGTTTTAACCAACTATTAAAATTGCGTCGAGATTCTAGCTGCTTATCAAACTGTTTTTTAGATAGTAAAGCTGTTTTTCGTTTTACTTTTAAAGTATCGCTTAAGATGTTTGCTTCTATTATAGAATCTATATTAGGTCTTGCAAGGTTATAAACATAAAGTCGTAATGGGAAACTAAATAAGTCTCGCACACCAGAATTGGTCTTTTGTATAACAATGTTATTAACACGCTCTTCATTGTTTTTCTTACCGTCTTCTACTATTGTGTTTTTGGTTATAATGTGTTCCCCTTCTTTAACACGCTTTACAATATTGCACGAACTCAACGATAAAACAAACACACCCAATACCACCTTAGAACAAAGTGATTTGCGACTTTTAATTAAAGATGAAATGCGAAATTGCAAACTCAAAAGTTGTATCGTTTTTTTGATAATGACTAAGCAATACAAATATTAGTCCAAAAAAGATTTACTTTGTATTGCTAATAACAAATGTAAAGACATTTTAATGAACTTATCTTGACTTTTTTTATTAAAGCGAAAAATGATGCTTTTGTTCTCAGATGAATCCTTTTTTGCACTTCATAGTAGCATTACTAAGTAATAAAAAGGTGACATATGAGGGCAAAATGATTATTTTGCAGCAAATCAAAAAGGTTAAAATGAGTTCTGTGTTATCAAAGAATCAAATAAAGTTAATTAAAAGTTTAAGTCAAAAAAAATACAGGCAACAACTTAACTTATTCATAGTTGAAGGTGTGAAAGGGATTATTGAATTTCTAAATTCTGATTTTGAACTTGAAACCTTATATACAACAAAACCAATTTTTAATGCTCCTGCCGATTGTATTCTTGGAATTTCTGAAGCTGACTTGCAAAAGATTTCAACCTTAAAAAATCCTAATACAGCTCTGGCAATATTTAAGATTCCTGAGAAAAAAAAACCTATAAATAAGGGTTTAATTATTGCCTTAGATGCTATTAGAGATCCGGGTAATTTAGGCACTATAATTAGGCTTTGTGATTGGTATGGTGTTAAAGATTTGGTTTGCAGTATAAATACTGTTGATTGTTATAATGCTAAGGTAGTACAGGCAACCATGGGCTCTTTAACACGGGTTAATGTTAGCTATTTAGATTTAGATGATTATTTAAAATCCAATGAAACTGAAGTGTTTGGAACTTTTATGAAAGGTGAAAATATCTATACTACAGATTTACCTAATGAAGGTGTTGTTGTTTTAGGAAATGAAGCTAATGGTATTTCTGAAGCCATTACATCTAAAGTGAAACGACAGATCACTATTCCTCAATTTGGCAACACTAAATCTACGGAAAGTTTAAATGTGGCTAATGCAACTGCAATAGTTTTAAGTGAATTTAGGCGACGCATTATTGAAATGTAAAGTTGATAAAGATTCCTCTTGTTTGCATTTTGGCAACATTACCTGTCCATGGACTATTTGGGTCTGTATCCTTAATAATTTCATCATTCATTGCAAAAATTCCACGTATTGAAGGTGTAAATTTAAAGTAGAGCAGGTATAAATCGATTCCAAATCCAATTTCGTAGAAATAAGTATTCTTGGTCATTCTAAACTGACCAGATCTATTATCATCAGGATTATCTTGATTACTCGATAGATTTAAAGCAACCGAAACACCGCCTATGATAAAAGGCTTTATGTTGTTAATACGTTTAGTTGATGCTTTTAATAATAAAGGCAAGTGGATGTATGTAGATTTTACTTCTCTAAGCAAATCAGAGTCGTTAAATTCCATACCATTAAAGTAGCTTTCGTCATAGCGTAAGTTCCTAGTGGTAAAGAATACTCCTGGCTCCAATCTCAGATTCAAGTAATCATTAATTCGCATATCACCAATAAGACCTAAATGAAATCCAAAAGAATTATCAACTAAAATATCTTTTAAGTCTTCGTTGTAATTGAATTTGAAATCGTATTGATTAAAGCCTAAAAAATAACCCCAAGACAAAAGTTTTTGGTCTATATTATCTGGGTTATTTGCAATTTTCTCTTTTGTAAACAGCTGTGCAGATACACTTTGAAATGCCAATAAAAATGCTATAATAATTAAGATTTGCTTCATATTATGCTTTAGATGCTGTGTAAATTGTAGCTACACCCATGGTTTGTGGTTTGTCTTCGACATTAATAAACCCAATTTTTCTTAAAATATTGTTTAATGCTTCACCATAAGGGAAAACAGAAGCGGATTCACTTAAATATTTATAAGCAACTCTATCTTTTGAAAATAATTTCCCTATGGTTGGGAGAATGAGTTTAGAGTAAAATTTGTAGCCTATTTTGTATATAGGATTCGTTGGTACTGAAGTCTCTAAAATAGCAAAAATGCCATTAGGTTTTAAAACTCTTAAAATTTCAGAAAGGCCCTTTTCTAAATTTTCAAAATTACGTACACCAAATGCAACAGTTATGGCATCAAAGGTATTATCTTTAAAGGGTAAATCTTCAGAATCACCAATAACCATTGAGATAATATCATCTAATTTTTTAGAACTTATTTTCTTACGGCCAACTTCTAGCATGCCACCACTAATGTCTAGTCCAATAATTTCCTTGGCATTGGTAGATGTTAGGCTAATGGCTAAATCACCTGTTCCTGTGGCAATGTCTAAGATGTTTTTAGGGTTTTCATTGGCAACCAGTTTTACGACCTTATTTCTCCACTTTACATCAATACCAAAAGAGATGACTCTGTTTAATCCATCATACTCTTTAGATATGGTGTCAAACATTTTTGTAACCTGAACCTTTTTGGATAAGTAACTATCTTTATATGGATTTACTTTTTTAGACATCAAAAAATTTCTGCAAATATATGGATAAGTTCTAAGGACTTAAAGTTGTAAGTATTTAAAGTTAGATTGAAAAAGTCCTTAATCAGCAGTTACACTTATAACTTCTTAGTATATTTGCATTTTTATTTCAACTAGGAACAATGAAAATAATTATTGCAGGTGCTGGAGAGGTAGGATTTCATTTAGCAAAATTACTATCCTACGAGTCACAAGAGATAACTCTTATTGATACAAAAAAGGAAAATTTAGTTTATGCTGGTACGCATCTAGATATAAAAACAATTAAAGGTGATGCAACTTCTATTGCTACTTTAAAAGAGGCAAGGATTGGGAGCGCAAATCTATTTATTGCAGTAACGTCTTCCGAAACGACCAATATTACAGCTGGTGTTTTAGCAAAGCAACTAGGTGCAAAACGAACTATTGCACGTATATCTAATACAGAATTTATAGACCATAAGGAAACCGTAGGGTTTTCAAAATTTGGTATTGACGAATTAATTTCTCCGGAGTCTTTAGCGGCTTCAGAGATAGAACTACTATTAAATCAGTATGGGTTTAATGACACTTATGAATTTGAAGATGGTGCATTGACCATGTTAGGCTTGCGCTTGTCTAGAACGGCAACATTTGTTGATAAAACCGTAAAAGAAGCTGCTGAGCTGTATTCTGAATTACACTTTATACCCATTGCTATTCAGCGTTATGGTACGCAATATACTATTATTCCGAGAGGAGATACTATTTTTAAAGAAGGCGATAAAGTCGTTTTTATGACTTCGAAGGGAGGTGATGATGAATTATTTGAATTATCAGGAAAAGTAAAGGTTGATATTAAGAACATAATGATTCTTGGTGGTAGTCAAATAGGCTATAAAACCGCAAAAGATCTATGTGCAAGTAAGTTTAATGTAAAACTTGTTGAAAGTAATAAATCCGTAGCTGAAGATTTAGCTGAAAATTTACCTAATGCATTAGTAATTTGTGGTGATGGTAGAAATGTAGAAATATTAGAAGAAGAAAATATTTCGGATATGGATGCTTTTATTTCGGTAACAGGTAATTCTGAAACTAATATAATGTCATGCCTACTAGCCAAGTCTAAAGGTGTAAAGAAAACCATAGCCTTAGTAGAAAACATGGATTATTACCAATTATCTCAGTCTATTGGAATAGATACGTTAATTAATAAGAAATTACTTGCTGCAAATAATATATTTAGATATATCAGAAAAGGGGAGGTTGTAGCCATGACTAAGCTAACAAATATGAATGCTGAACTTTTAGAATTTGTAGTGAAGCCAAATTCTAAAATCACCAATAAATTAATTAAGGATTTAAATTTCCCGAGATCAGCAATTTTTGGAGGTGTTATTAGAGATGGAAACGGTTTAATTCCATTGGGAAGCTTTAAGATAGAGTCTGGTGATCGCGTTGTTGTTTGTTGTTTACCACGTTCTATATCTGAGGTAGAAACTTTTTTCTCATAATTAAGATCAATTAGTGCCTAAAATGACCACAATATAACGCTCTTTCCTCCTTCTTGTTTCAGCAAAAAAAAGGAAACTGTAACTGAGGTTATGCTTAGTTTTTTTTCATCATATAAAGAGAATAAATCATCATTTTCTTTAAAGCAATTTTAAATTAGAATTGATATTATGTCTCGTATAAAGCTTAATTATAAAATCATCTTCCATTTTTTGGGATTACTGTTATTGTTTAATGGTGGTTTTATGATGATAGCAACTTTAATAAGCCTCATTTATAAAGATGGTGTTACATTCAATTTATTTCTTGCAGGTTTAGTAACCCTACTTATTGGAACCTTTGCTATGATTGGCACAAAAAATCATCGTAAAGAAATGAATAAACGTGAAGGTTATATTGTTGTAGCCTTTGGTTGGATTGTGATGTCCTTAACAGGAACTTTACCTTACTTAGTCACGGAAGTTATTCCATCATTTACAGATGCTTTTTTCGAAACTATGTCTGGCTATACCACTACTGGAGCTAGTATTTTAAATGATATTGAGGTGGTGCCCAAAGGAGTATTGTTTTGGAGAAGCATAACCCATTGGATAGGTGGTATGGGAATCATCGTCTTAGCCATAGCTATTTTACCGTTGCTTGGAATAGGAGGTATGCAATTATTTGCGGCAGAAGCTCCAGGTCCTGGAGGCGATAAGTTACATCCTAGAATTACAGATACAGCTAAGCGTTTATGGCTTATTTATGTTGGCTATACGGCTGCCGAAACGATTCTTTTACAAGTTGCAGGCATGTCCTTTTTTGACGCCATTAACCATGCCTTAAGCACCTTATCTACTGGAGGGTTTTCTACTAAAAATGCAAGTGTTGCACATTGGAACGATAATCCTGCCATACAGTATATCATTATGTTTTTTATGTTTTTAGCTGGGACTAATTTTGTGCTGAGTTATTACTTATTTAAAGGCAAGGTTTCTAAAATTATAAAAGACGAAGAGTTTAAACTCTACTTTAAGTTTATTGCTATTTTTACTGTTATAGCTGCCTTGTTAATTTATTTTAGAGCAGACGTTTCACAGTCTTCTATTGACCATCCAATGGTTTTAGGAGAGTTTGAAAGTGCAGTAAGGCACGGAATGTTTCAAATACTGTCAGTTATAACTACAACTGGGTTCATAACCGCAGATTATACTTTATGGACACCCTTTTTAACTGTTTTCTTTTTTGGCTTAATGTTTTTAGGAGGTTCTGCAGGTAGTACTTCTGGTGGAGTAAAAGTAGTACGTCAGTTGATTTTAATAAAAAATGGCTTTATAGAATTTAAGCGTGCGCTGCATCCCAATGCTATTTTACCTGTTAGATATAACGGAAAACCGGTTTCTGGTGATATTGTATTTAATATTTTAGGATTCTTTATTCTTTATATGTTATCGTTTATTGTTGGTGCTTTAGTTTTTTCTATGATGCAGATAGATTTTTTATCTGCAATTGGTCTATCAGCTTCTAGTTTAGGAAATGTAGGACCTGCTTTTGGTGATTTTGGGCCTGTAAATAATTATGCAGCTTTACCTCCTTTAGGAAAATGGTGGGCTTCGTTTTTAATGCTTATTGGACGTTTAGAGTTATTCACAGTACTTATATTATTGACACCTTTCTTTTGGAGGAATAGATAAAATAATCACCTTTTTTAAAGATTTTTTAAAATTTAGCTAGCCTATAATTTCACTAATAGTTCCGTGTTTTTTAATGGTTGTATTTTGTTATGTATTGAAACACAAGGTGTAACATTTATAGCAATTGCACGTCTTACTTGTATAACCAACCAAAAACAGAAATCATGGAATTAGCAGTAAACACAACTTTAGAATCTGTGCCAGAACCCACTGAGGGATTTCATTTTACAACACAAGGCTTATTAAATTCTAATTACAAATCTGTTGTGAAGCATAATTTTAGCGCGTCAACTACAAAATCAGTATTCGGAATTAGACAACGCATAAAATCTTCTCAATTAAACGCGGCAAATTATACCGTTGTAATCTTAAAACTATCGGTTTTTGCTATAGCCTTAGTAACTTTATTTTAAGAAGTCATCTAAACTTTTTATTTTTAGATTTTTCACTGTCTTTTACAATTACAATAGCCATTTTACGATGTGCTGATGCTATTTACTATATCCTTTTTTTTAATTAAAATTTAGAACTTATGGCAATTCAAGCAATGATTACTATACTGAAAAACAATGATAGAATGATGCACAAACGGACTAAGTTTAAAAAGACGTTTGGTGGCTATGGAAAAAACAGAAAAACAGAATACGATTTACCGAAAGCAACACCAAAGCAATTAAGAGATATTAGGCAGAAATTTAAAGAAGAAAATCAATTACTTTTATTAAAAGTTATTGGATTTTCAACCATAATAATTTTAGGTTTGGTTTGGTTGCTCTTTATATCGTAATAATAAACCTGACAGGTTTATTATTAAAAAAGGTGGTTAATACATTAACCTACGATAATGCTAGTTTAATACGCTTAACAGCTTCTTTAATATTGTCTTGAGATGCTGCATAAGAAATTCTAATACAATCAGGGTTTCCAAATGCTTCACCAGTTACAGTAGCAACTAACGCTTCTTCTAATAAGAATAAAGACATATCTGTAGCGTTATTAATTGTTTTACCCTTTATGGTTTTTCCAAAATAAGCAGACACATTTGGGAATACATAGAATGCTCCTTCTGGCTCATTAGTTTTAAAACCATCTATTTCACGTAATAAATCTAAAATAAGTTTGCGTCGTACTTTAAATTCATCGACCATATATTGTACACTAGATGCTGGTGCTTTTAATGCAGTAATTACGGCACGTTGTGCGATACAATTAGCACCACTAGTAATTTGACCTTGCATTTTGTTACAGGCTCTGGCAATCCAATCTGGTGCACCAATATAACCGATTCTCCAACCTGTCATTGCAAAGGCTTTTGAAACTCCGTTTACAGTGATAGTTCTATCGTACAGATCATCAAACTGTGCCATACTATAATGATCACCAATAAAGTTGATGTGTTCGTATATTTCATCAGAAACCACGTAGATGTTAGGATATTTCTTCAACACGTCTGCCAATGCTTTCAATTCGACTTTGCTGTAAACAGATCCACTTGGATTACAAGGAGAACTGTACCAAATCATTTTTGTTTTTGGAGTTATAGCAGCTTCGAGCTGTTTAGCGGTCATTTTAAAATCATTCTCAATAGACGTTTCTACTTCTACTGGCACTCCGTCATTAAGCTTTACAATATCACTGTAACTTACCCAATAAGGACAAGGTAAAATAACTTCGTCTCCTTCATTGAGCATTACAGCTGCAATATTAAATAATGCCTGCTTTGCACCTGTAGAAACTACAATTTGTGGTAAGGTGTAACTAAGATTATTATCACGCTTAAATTTAGTGATAATAGCTTCTTTCAACTCTACATAACCATCAACTGGTGTGTAGCTATTGTAATTTTGATTTACAGCTTCAATCGCTGCGTTTTTAATAAAATCTGGAGTATTAAAATCGGGCTCTCCCAAACTTAATCCTATAATATCTTTTCCCTCTGCTCTTAATTCTCTAGCTTTTGCCGCCATAGCAAGGGTGGCTGATGTCGATAGATTGTTAATTCTATCCGAAAGTTGGTTCATGGATTATATAATAATAGAATTATGCTTGTGCTGGTCTCATGCCCATTTCTTTTAAAAATCTAAAATGTGCTACAATAGCTTTTCTTGTTGTTTCGTATTCTTTGTAAGGTAAGTTAAATTCCTTAGCAGTTTCTTTCACAATCTTGGCAATTTTCCCATAATGGACATGACTAATATGTGGAAAAATATGGTGCTCTACTTGGTGATTCAATCCACCTGTGTACCAATTTATAATTTTACTTTTAGCACCAAAATTTACTGTAGTTTTAAGTTGGTGTATGGCCCAAGTATTTTTCATTGTCCCATCTGCTTCTGGTATTGGCATTTCTGCCTCATCCATAACATGTGCTAATTGAAATACGACACTTAGAATTAAGCCGGCAACATAATGCATAATTAAAAATCCAATTAAAATTTTGTACCAAGCTATATCTGTTAATAAAATTGGCAATACAATCCACATGGCTAAATAGATTAGTTTTGAAATCACCAACTTACTCCAATTTACTACTGGATTAGGAAATTTTCCGTAAGATAATTTACGCTTCATGTAGCGTCTCATTTGTTGAAAATCTGTGGTAATTGCCCAATTAATGGTTAGTAAACCGTATAATAAAATAGAATAGTAATGCTGAAATTTATGATGTTTATGCCATTCTGTATGCTCAGAAAAACGTAAAACTCTACCAGCTTCTAAATCTTCATCATGACCGTGAATGTTAGTGTATGTATGGTGTAAAACGTTATGTTGTACTTTCCAGTTGTAAACATTACCTGCTAAAATGTAAATACTGCTACCCATTAATCTATTAACCCATTCTTTGTTAGAAAAGGATCCATGGTTACCATCGTGCATCACATTCATACCAACACCAGCCATGCCTATTCCCATAACTATAGTTAAAAGTAATTGTGCCCAAGTAGGAATATCTAGTGTTAATAATAAGAAGTAAGGTGCTAAGAACATGGCAAACATTACAATAGTTTTTAGCCAAAGTTGCCAGTTTCCAGTGCGTTTTATATTATTTTCTTTAAAATAATTGTTAACGCGTTTGTTTAGTGTTCTAAAGAACTTGGCTGAGTCTGCTCTAGAAAAAGATAGGGTTTGTTGTGCCATTTAATCTGTATTTAAGGTTATAACGCTAGGGAATGAGTTACATTATAACGCGCCAAAGATAGTTAATATTTAAAATCGAGCATTATGCTTTAGCATTAAATTATACACACTAAATTAAGTATTTTTACAAAAATTATATGTTATGGAGCTTATCCTAAAATATTTCCCAGATTTAACTGAAACTCAAATCCATCAATTTGAAGCGCTAGAAGGTTTGTACAAAGACTGGAATGCTAAGATAAATGTTGTATCTCGTAAAGATATTGATGACCTCTATTTAAGACATGTGCTGCATTCTTTGGCTATTGCCAAGGTGATTCAGTTTAAGGATAATTCTTCAATTTTAGATGTAGGCACAGGAGGTGGTTTTCCTGGTGTACCTTTAGCGATATTATTTCCAAATTGTCAATTTCATTTAGTAGATAGTATTAATAAAAAGTTGAAAGTGATAAATGCGGTTTGTGAAGCTATTGATTTAACTAATGTAAAAACTACGCATAGTAGGGTTGAAGCAGTAGATAAAACTTTTGATTTTATTGTGAGCAGAGCTGTTACGGCTATGCCAGAGTTTACCAAATGGGTGAAAGGAAAAGTTGCTAAGAAACAACAGAATGAATTAAAGAATGGAATCCTCTATCTTAAGGGTGGTGATTTAACAGAAGAGTTAAAGCAATATACTAATGTAAAAGCTTTTTTACTTTCAGATTATTTTGATGAAGATTTTTTTGAAACTAAAAAAATTATTTATTTACCTATGAAACATAAATAAAAAAGCCTCTCAGTTGAGAAGCTTTTCTGTTTCACAATCAAAACTTTATTTGGCTAAAAACTTAGTTACAAAACTTGCATTGTTATCGCTTGTAATATTTAAGATATAAAAACCCGAGGCTAAATTTACAGGTATTAAACTGCGGTTATTTAAAGCCATAGTCGTATTAAAAACTATTTTTCCTGTTACATCTATTATACTAATATTTGCTTTAGTATTAGTATTAGACAGTAATACTAATTGACTATCAATAGGATTGTTTTCTAACTGAAATTCAAACAAATTATTATTTGAAACACTCAAAGGAAGGCTTAAAATCTCAGTTAATGCAAAAGCTACATTTGCTTCTGTTAACTGCACATGCGGTTCATTGTCGTCTGGTAAAAAAGTATTATCAAACGGAGTTACATTTGTGGTAGCCCTTCCTGCTAAGTTTATATTGTGATGCCAGTTAATATCATCATCAGTTGCTTCCTCAGTAATGTCGAGAGCTAGTCCACTAACAGAAGGAATGAAGCTAAACTTATCAATTTGCAAAGCTGCTAAAAAATCAGCAGCAATGCCACCTCCAGCTCCTAAATCACCAGTTAACGCTGATAAATCGAACAAACCACCTGGTGCAGAATCTACACCATCAAAATTTGTAGTACCAGAACTTGCAATTGACTCTAAATTTGGAATAAACGGCGGTAAAAGTGGTGCAAAGAAACGACTTACTTGCTGAGAAGATCCTGCACTAGGTGTCATATATAATTCTATTTCCACATCTATTATTCCAATAACACCAGAATCAACAGGGAGTGTTGTGTTTACCATTGTGAAACCATTTGTTACTGGTGTAATACCGTCTTTTGCTAAATAGGTATTGCCTATACCACTACCATTTATTATAGCAACATTACGAACATTTTCAGGAAATCCACTAACTCCAGATTCAAACGTTGTCCTGAAAGAATGAGGTTGAGGCAATGTCAGTAATGGGTCAAAAGTAAATGCATCTGCGCCAGATAAATGAGATTCAAAATGATCAACTAATAATTGTCTCGCTGCAGGTGATTTAAGAAACCCATCAATTAAGGGCTCTAATTCTGCTACAGGACTCAAAGAGTTATTGGCTAAAAAGTTCAGTTGATGCTGTAAACCAATCGGCACATTAGCGCCAAGGTGAGGTGAGTCAAAAGATATATATAATCTAGTATCTGAATCTATAGTTTCATTTTCCATGTACTTTAAAGCATAACGCGCTATAATTCCTCCCATACTTGGACCAATAATAACATTCTGCTCTGGGCTGTTTGGTGCTTTTGCTGTATTAATTATATCAAGAAGTTCTACTAATAACATAGCATTTCTTTCCATAAAATCTGCTCCTCCATCTACAGTAGATCCATCAGCAGCTCTAATATATGTAGGGAAATTTAATAAAACCACATCAAAACCTTCTGCGCGAACTAAATCTGCTAAATTTTGTACCCCTGAAGTTCCTGTAAAATCTAATGAACTATATAAATCACTGATGTTTCTAGTGTCACCTGGATCAAAACCATCAACAACAATAATTGGTTTGTCTAAAATTTCATCAGCACTTAAAAAAATCTGATACTCTCCTTCACCAGGATAATCTGTAGTCTCACCGTAGGCAGATAAACTTGGCGTAATACTAGATGTAAATTCTGTTTGAGCAAAAATTAAAACAGGTAAGAATAATAAGATAAAAAAGTAATTTTTTTTCATAGGTAGAAATTTTTGTAATTAAGACTCAAAAGATACAAAGTTTAGTCTTGCTATTATATTTTTTTAGTGGCATTTCTATTAAAAGCAAAAAAAATCCTTAAAAGGATGTGCTTCTAAGGATTTAATTATCAATTTATTATAGAATTTAGCCTAAAAAAGGATACCTATAGTCTGTTGGAGTCACAAAAGTTTCCTTAATTAATCTAGGGGACACCCAACGCAATAAGTTTTGCGCGCTACCTGCTTTGTCATTTGTGCCAGATGCTCTTGCACCACCAAAAGGTTGTTGTCCGACAACAGCTCCTGTAGGTTTGTCATTTATGTAGAAGTTGCCAGCGGAGTTTTGTAAAGCTTTTGTAGCTTCTTCAACAGCATAACGATCTGCTGAAATAATAGCACCGGTTAAAGCATACTCACTAGTGTCGTCAACTAATTTTAAAGTTTCTGAAAACTTATCGTCTTCATATACATATATGGTCATTACAGGGCCAAAAAGTTCAGTACACATTGTTGTATATTTTGGGTTTGAAGCAACAATAACTGTAGGTTCTATAAAGTAACCTTTAGATTTATCATAATTACCACCAGCAATGATTTCTGCATCACTATCCGTTTTTGCACCATCGATATATTTTGCTAATTTATCGAAAGAACCTTCGTGTATTACTGCTGTAATAAAGTTGCTCATATCTTCAGGTGAACCCATTTTGAATGACTTCATATCTTCTAAGAGATATTTCTTAACATTTGTCCAAATACTTTTTGGAATATAGGCTCTGGATGCAGCACTACATTTTTGACCTTGAAACTCAAAAGCACCACGCGCAATAGCAGTTGCTACTTGTTTAGCATTTGCTGATTTGTGAGCAACGATAAAATCTTTACCACCAGTTTCACCGACAATTTTTGGGTAGGTTTTATAGTTATGGATATTGTTGCCAATCTGTTTCCATAGTTCTTTAAAAATAAATGTAGAACCTGTAAAATGTAAACCAGAAAAATCTGGACTTGCTAATACTGTATTTGTAATCATTACTGGGTCACCAAAAACAACATTTATAACACCATCTGGTACACCTGCTTCTTTAAAGACGTCCATAATTACTTTTGCAGAATACACTTGACTATCGCTAGGTTTCCAAACCACAACATTACCCATTAATGCCATACAAGCTGGCAAATTACCAGCAATAGCAGTAAAGTTAAACGGTGTTACAGCGTAAGTAAACCCTTCTAGTGGTCTGTATTCTACTCTATTCCATGCCTCACTTGTGCTTTCTGGTTGCTCCATGTAAATGTCAGTCATAAACTGAACATTAAAACGTAAGAAATCAATAAACTCACAAGATGCATCAATTTCAGCTTGGTGAACGGTTTTAGATTGTGCAATCATAGTTGCTGCATTAATCTTTGCTCTGTATGGGCCAGCAATTAATTCTGCAGCTTTTAAGAAAATTCCAGCACGTTGTTCCCAAGGCATCTGTGACCAAGACTTACGTGCTTCTAGTGCTGTTGCAATAGCTAAATCGATATGTTTTTGTTCTGCTATATGGTATTTGCCAACAATATGCTGATGATCGTGTGGAGGAGACATTGTTCTCGTATTACCAGTTTTTACATCTTCACCGTTGATATATAAAGGAACTTCAACCTTACTGTTAAACATTGCCTTATATGCGTCTTGAACAGCTTTACGTTCTGGCGAACCAGGTGCGAATGATTTTACTGGCTCATTAACTGCTAATGGTACATTAAAGAATCCTTTTCCCATAATAGATTGTATTTTTTGTTTGACTTTTAAAAGGGCAAAGGTACAATATTTATGATATATTATTAGTTTCAAACGTTATAGTTATGCTGTTATAAAACTATTTTTTTTGTAAGTTGCCTACTGAAATATTAGAATGTTTTTATGTCAAAAAATGATGCCTTTATATTAACTTTGGCCTATCCCGAAACTATCGTGCCTCATGCTAAAGAATGGTATTCTAAGTTTCTAAGATTTTTGTTTGTTGGAGGTAAGAACCATGTGAGAGCCGGTCATGCTGCTTTAGTTTTAATTGATAAATCTACAGGTATTTTAGAGTATTATGATTTTGGACGTTATATCACATCTTCTCCAAATGGAAGAGTAAGAGGAAGGAATACCGATTTTGAACTCAATTTTACAATTACCGCGAAAATAGAAAACAATAAAATTCGAAATCTGGATAGTATTCTAGAGTTTTTAGCAACTCAACCTAAACTAATTCATGGAGATGGTAATTTGTATGCTTCTGTTTGTGATGCAGTAAATTATAATTTGGCAAGAAAATATATTGACAAAATGCAGTGCGAGGACTTTATTAGGTATGCAGCATTTAAAAAAAAGGCTAGTAATTGTGCGCGTTTTGTAACTGATTCTTTAATCGCATGTACTACAGATGTAGCTATAAAAAAGAGATTACAAAACTCTAAGTGGTTTACTCCGAGCACTATTGGAAACGTCGTTATTGCTGATACAGAAAGTTATGTTTATAAGGTTTCTGAAGAAGGTGAAATAAATAAGTTTAATTCTACAGTTAGTAAAGAAAATAGACGGTTGTTCTTAGATAAACTTAAAGAATATAATCCAAGCTTAGTAGGAACCATTGAACCGAAGCATAACAATATTAAAGTTGAGCATGCACAATGGATTGGTGGTATTGGGTCGGGAGCATGGTTTGAGGTTTACGATATAAAAAGTGATTTAGAGTTTAGATTTAGACGAATTTCTTCTTATGGTAATATTGATTGCGATGGTATTTATATAATTGATAAACAAGGATTTAATATAAATTTGGACTATCAATTTGTACATTACTCTAATTGCTTATTCTTTCATATAGAACAAGATTCTAAACAATATAGATTTGATTTTATAAAAAATTATAAATTTTAATTAAGTGCAAAAGGAGCACTTAATTTAAATGTTGGGATATAAACTTTAAACTTATTGGCTTTGGTGAAATTTACCATATTATAATGACCACGCATAGCTCCAAAAGGAGAAGTTAAAAGACAACCTGAATTATATGTGTGAGATTCGCCTGGTTTTAAAACAGGTTTTTTGCCAATAACACCTTCGCCTTCAATAATCTCTTCGTTATTTAGGGCATCCAGTATTTTCCAGTGTCTAGTGTTTAGCTGAACAGAGTCCTTACTTTGGTTTTCAATAGTTACTTTATAACCAAAAGCAAAGTGCACTTTATAGTTCTTATAAAATGTGCCTTCAAAATTGGTTTCAACAGAAATTTTAATTCCGCTTGTAACTTGCTGTACCATTAATCTTAAATTAATTGTATGCTAAAATAGCATAATTTTTGAATGATAAACTAATAATAACGTTAAGAAGCAGATAAATTTAACAAATGTGCAGATACAAAGCTCTCTATGGTCTTAAAAAAGGCTAAAATGTCTTCTTTTTCTAGTTCTGTGTTTATTGTAACCATTCTAACAAATTCATTTTCTTCGAATTTTCCAAAACCCACCAAAAGCTCTGAATTTTCGTAAAGTGCTGTGCATAATTCATTAGCAGTGATGCCTTTGTAATTAAAACATATAGAAATGGAATCGTTAAAACTATATAAGGTATAATCTTTATGTTCGTTGATGTAGTCTCTTGCGATTTTTGCCATTTCGAACTGCTTATCCACAATTTTTTCTAAGCCTTTGGTCCCAACAGATTTCCATAAAGTCCAAAGTTTTAGAGCATCATTTCGTCGTCCACACTGTAAGGAGGTTTTTCCTAGATTATAATCATCTCCATCTGTCTGGTATAAATAATCTGCTTCATTAGAAAAGGAATGATGTAACTGTTCTCTATGTTGCGTAACAATAACAGAGCAACTCAAAGGTGTGCCTAACATTTTATGAGCATTTACACTAAAGGAGTCAGAAAGTTCTAAACCATTAACCAAGTGCTTGTACAAATTACTAAAAATAACACCACCACAATAAGCGCCATCAACATGTAACCATAGTTTATACTTTTTGCAGACTTTACTAATAGCTACAATATCATCAAAAGCTCCAAGTACAGTTGTGCCTGCTGTAGCATTTACAAAGAAAGGTTTGTAACCGTCATTGATGTCTTTCTTAATTAGTTCATCTAAATGTTCTGTAAGCATTTCACCTTTGGCGTTAGTATTTACTAGTCTTACATGATTTCTACCTATGCCAGTTAATGCTGCATTTTTTGAAATAGAATAATGCGATTCTCTAGATGTGTATAGTGTCATTGAATTTAATAGTCCTTCAGCTCTAATAGATTTGTTTTTATGATCTCTAGCCATAATTAACGCCATCATATTACTTATAGAACCACCAGGTGCTAAAGTCCCATCACTATCATTAGAATAGCCAGCTAAGTGGCATATACTTTTTAGGACTTGCTTTTCGATACCAACTTGTGGGCCAGCAACTTTGTAGGTGTACATGCTATTATTAAGTAGTACTGCAATTAAATCACCTAGTGCGGCCTTTCCAATACGCCCTCCAAATAATTGATTAAAGAATGATTTCGAAGCTGTTTTTGGAGTGCTTTTTATAACATCTTTCAGTATGATCTTTAGTTCGTCATCTATAATACCATCATTATTTAATGATAAATCTAATTGTTGATATAATTCTGAAGTAGGAATTGGCTTTGCGACAGGTTGATTGGTTTCAGCTTCAAAAATAGCGTCGCATAATTCAGAAAATAAGGCAATGTCATTTTGCATATTTAAAAACGTTTAGTAGATAGTGAAAGTTAAAATAAATTTAGTCTGTAGAATACGATATTACTTACGTTTTTAGTTAGAGATATCTACTGAAGAGGCTTCGCCATAACCGATAAGACGGTCAAAACGAGCACCTAAATCTCTGTAATAAACCAAAACTTTGTAGTTGTTTTCGGTTTGCCAAAAATCACCACTGATAAGGCCTTCGTCTAACTCTCCCGTAATTTTATCTACTGCAACGTACTTGTAGTTGTAAAACCCTTGCTTTAATAGCAACATACTTTCATAACGTCCACTTTCAGGGTTAAATTCCATTTTGGTAAAATCTTCAATAGCAAATGCATTAAAGTTGCCATAAACATGTAGGTTTTTATCTTTTAATTCTTCATGCAATAGTGAGAAATGAATCATAGTATAATCCGCTTCAACATCAACATCCGTTCTATCTATAACAGTAATTTGAAAGTTACCATTTATATCAGGATTGTATGTGTAAGGTCTGTCTTTTCGAGATGTATTGGCATATAAATAATTGTGATAAATCTCTTTTAGCTCAATAAATTGAACACCTACACTAGATGCTCTTACATTTTTGTTTTCAAAATACAAATATTCATTTCCACCCCAAAAAGCAGACTCAGTATCATAACGATAGATAAGTTCGTTGCCTAAAGTGTATTGTGGCTTTAAATCTGAAATGGCTGTATTAAGGTTGTTATTCTGAATAACAAGCGTTTTAATAGTTTCTAAAGGGTTATTAAAATTGATGATATTTGTAGAAATCACCATATCCACAGATTGCTTTTCTGCTATAACTTTAACGTCTCTAGAACGTTTAATTATGGCTCCTACATTGACCAAATCTTCGTAAACCATGAATTTTCTACTGAACATAAGTTCGTCATAATCATCGTAAATTGAAATCATATAGTTACCGCTCTTTAATAGAGCTCGTGTTTGTATATTTGGTATTCTTAAATCGTAGTGCGAGTAAATTTGGTAGGTATTAAATGAATTCTCATAAGTTAAAATTCTTTGATTATCTAAGCCTTTTAAATATTCAGATTTCACTAGAATTGAAGGTGTCCAATCAAAATTAAAATACTCTATTATATAATAGAAGTCTTCTTCGTCTCCATTTAAAGCATCAAATTCTAAATTTAAAGGTTCACCTAGTTTTAAAACTGGTAGCTGACCTTGTGTGGTATTGCTTTTGAAAGTTATTGTTTTAATAAAATCAGGAGGACTAACTTCTTCTACTTGAGAAAGCAAAATTGTTGGCAATAGTAAAAGCAATAAAATGCTATAAAAGTTCTTTTTCATTCTTAAAAATCTATGATGCATCAAAGATAATCAAAATCCATGCCTAAGCATCGTTGTATTATTTATTAAGCTTCTCATCTATAATTGATAAAATTGCATTTGCTTGATTCTAACATTATTTGCTGTCTTCCTATCCTATTATACTCTAATAATGATTTAAGGTATAGATTTCCAAAAAATTTATCTTTTTTAAAAAAAGATTCAGAAATTTCAACAGTTTTAATTTGTCGAGGTTTATAATTCAAGCGATCTCTGAATTTGTTACTCGCTATTTTGAGAACAAAATTGGATATTTCGTCTTCAACTTTTCCTAATAACCTCATTGCATCTTCATGATCCTCAAATCCAGATTCTAAATCTGCAGAAAACTAGGCTAACAGATGTCTTAAATGTTCGTTTTGAATTAAATCAATTTTCCCAGCGCTTATCAAGGAATTATAGGCTCCTGTGACAGGTTCGGCTCTATACCAAGATGTACCATAAGTAATTAGGTAATCTAAAGAGTCTAAATTTTTATCAAAGTATTCAAATTCTTTTTGATCTTGGCGTTCATGGATCTCCAATAAAATTCTACTATAGTCCATAACTCTATTTTGCATTAACATAGTTTCTTCAATTCTCTTTTTTGAGACTTGAAAATCGGATTGTAAAGCCGTTAGAATTTTTAGCTCTTCATTAGATGCTTTTCTTTTTTCATTCCATGTGTTAATCTGTAGGGCAATTAAAATTCCAATAACCACAAGTACGATTTCGCCTATGGCATATTTAAAATAGCGTTGTGTTTTGTTTTCGTTTAGCAATTTTTTACGACTATTTCTAAATAGTTTTATCATCTTCAATTAAAAGTATTTGAGTTTAAATATAATTATTAATACGTGGTCTAACACAGCTAGCTTATTTAAAATCGTTATAAATAAAAGAGGTTCACTTTAATTTGAAAATATAATTGCTCATTAATTCGTAAATTTGCACCGATTTTTAGATAACTAATCTTTAAAGTATATGTCAAAAGACATCAGAATTAAAAAGGGTTTAGATATAAAGTTAGTCGGTGAAGCTGAACAAACTATAGAAAATGCTATTATTAGCAATTTCTACTCTATAAGACCTGAAGATTTCCACAGTATTATCCCAAAACTTATTGCAAAAGAAGGTGCACGTGTTAAAGCAGGTGAGACCTTATTTTATAATAAGGATAATGAAACTATGAAGTTTGTTTCGCCAGTCTCTGGTGAAGTTACTGAAGTGAAACGTGGACCAAGACGTCGTATAGACGCTATTAAAATTAATGCAGACAAAGAACAAGCCTATGTAGATCATGGTAAATTTGATTTATCTGCTGATGCAGATAAAGTTAAATCTCATTTATTAGCATCTGGGTGTTGGGCTTTTATTAAACAACGTCCTTATGATGTCGTTGCAAAAGCAGATAAAACCCCTAAAGCAATTTTTATTTCTGGTTATGCGAGTGCGCCTTTAGCAGCTGATTTAGACTATACTTTAGCTGGTAAAGAATCAGAGATGCAAGCTGCGATTACTGCACTAGGAAAACTAACTGATGGTGAGGTACATATTTCTGTAGGAAAGAATGCAAATTCACCTTTAGCCACCCTTTCTGGTGCAACTATTCATAAAATTTCAGGGCCACATCCTTCTGGAAATGTTGGGACTTTAATCAATAAAGTAGATCCTATTAATAAAGGGGAAGTAGTTTGGACAGTTAATGCTCAAGACCTTGTTATTATAGGAGAGTTGTTGCTTACAGGAAAATTTAATGCAGAGCGTGTAGTTGCTTTAGTAGGTTCAGCAGTACAAAAGCCAAGATATTTTACTACAAAAATTGGAAGCGAAATAGCAACAATGATTTATGACCATGGTATTGAAAAAGATGCCAACGTTAGAATAATTTCCGGAAATGTACTCAGCGGGAAACAAGTACAACCAGATGGAAATTTAGATTATTACAGCAATACAATTTCAATTATTCCGGAAGGTGATGATTACGAATTTTTTGGATGGACTAAACCAGTTTTTAATAAAATATCAACCTCAAGAGCATTAACATTTTCTTGGTTAAAGCCTAGTAAAAAATACGATTTAAACACAAACACCAATGGAGAACATAGAGCGTTTGTAGTAACTGGTGGCTATGAAGAAGTTTTTCCATTAGATATTTTTCCGATGCAAATCTTAAAATCATGTATGTATAGAGATATAGATGAAATGGAGGCTTTAGGAATGTATGAAGTTGCTCCAGAAGATTTCGCGTTAACAGAGTTTGTGTGTGTTTCTAAGCAACCTCATCAAAAAATTATTAGAGAAGGTTTAGACTTAATGCTTAAAGAAATTGGATAATATAAATTAGTTGAACTTAGATGTTATGCTGAACACACCTGTTTACAGTAGCAACAGAGGAGGTTGAGTTGAAGCATCTAGGAACTAAAAATTATAAAAATGGGTTTAAAAAATAGTTTACATAATTTTAAAGAAAAGAATAAGAACAAAAAGTGGATACCTGCATTTAGTGCAATCCATACGTTCTTATACTTACCAAATGAGACCACACATAATGGAACTCATATAAAAGCAGCCGACGATTTAAAGCGTACCATGAATACGGTAATCTTAGCTTTAGTGCCATGCTTAATTTTTGGAATGTTTAATGCAGGTTACCAACATAATCTAGCCGTTGGAGAAATTCAAGCAGCTACAAGTGGTTTTTTTAGTTCAGAATTTTGGTCTATGGCTAACTTTACAATTGGCTTTTGGAAAATTTTGCCACTA
>TARA_R110002111_G_scaffold108086_2_pt1 | contig 27971 bp, 19 predicted proteins | sample TARA_R110002111 | Tara Oceans TARA_R110002111 (sample SAMEA4397363) | marine metagenome | biome: Polar Biome; feature: [ZZZ] marine water layer (ENVO:01000295); material: water (ENVO:00002006), including particulate matter (ENVO:01000060) such as... | depth 199 m | reverse complement strand
AACATTCGATGTACGAACGTGTGACGGCACGTATAGCAGGAGTACTTACCTTTGACTAGATCGTCATTCCATTTCAATTTTTTCTTTAATGCGATAAATCTCACGACACCGTTCATGCGTTTCCAGGGGTTTCCTCTGGTATTCCGAAAGATTGGTTTCCCAGACCCCTTAGGGGCCGTTTTCATTAGCTTTCGTGTCAGTTTCGCGACTTCCGGTCTGACGGGAATTTTTCGCGTCTTATCCGTTTTACTGGCATACACCCGCCACATCATGCCGCGGTCTAGCTCCTCAATATCATCGGCTGTCAAGCGGGCCAGCTCACTAAAGGGACGCAGTCCGGTATGAATCGCAGCAAAGAGAAAATTGCTGAAGCAAGGCTCACAAATATCGTACAGTGCCTGTTCTTCTTCTGGAATGAAAGAAGCCAGGCGGGGATTCTCTTTTGGTTTCTTGAGTCCCTTGATGGGATTGACCACTCCGAACATCTCTTCAGCGCGGTTAAAGGCAGCATTCACAACGGCAATCACACTTCGGAGTGTGGCAGGACTCTTCCAGGTCTCATGCTTGTCAATCCATTCCTGAATATTACCTTTCTTGAGATGGGAAAGAGGAAGGGCACCACAATATGCACAAAGGTCATTCAGCCACGTAGCCGAATTATCGCGATGTCCCTTACTCATTGTGTTTTTTTCCAGACTACGTTCACAGTACTGCAAATACTCGGAACAAACCCGTGCTACCAACCAGGGACCATGATTCGCATGATTATTTGTTTCATCAGACCAGGTTAGTTTTTCTCTGGCCAGTGCGATTTCGGCTTCACGTTTCTGTTTCTTACCACGAATTCGCTCGCCTTTGTCATCAAACAACGCAATCCGTTTTTTAGAACCTGGCTGGGTGTAGTACCAGCAGTCCGTCTGCTTCCAATGCCAGGCGGAACCATGTGATTGACGTCGTTTTGTGCGTTTTTGTTTCATCCTGTTCCGCTTCATCAAAAATGATTCGGGGCATGATTTGCTTGACCCGGTGGTTCCGTTGGCTGATACTGAAAGGTAATAATTTGCAATCCCTACAGAAGAATCACTTTCATTGGAGCCATCATGCAGACTGCATCAGCCTTTCCCCAGTTTGATGAAAAATCACCAAACAGAGTTTTACTACATAAATTAACTACACTCTTCCTTACTACACTGACATTATACATTGCAATTAGTTCACATAAAATAGCACTTTCTTCCGAAAAGAAGAGTGTACCTAATATTGTATTTATACTTGCCGATGACCTGGGCTATCAGGAGCTGGGATGTTACGGCCAGAAATGGATTCAAACTCCGCACATCGATCAAATCGCTAAAAATGGAATTCGTTTTACGCAGTTCTATTCAGGCAATGCCGTCTGTGCGCCCTCTCGCTGTAATTTGTTGACGGGCAAACATCCCGGCCATGCCCACGTTCGCAATAACGGCAAACCCGAATATGTGCAGCATTTGAAAGACAAAGAGGGTTGGGAGTATCCCGGTCAACATCCGATTCCTGATGCGGAAGTGACGATTGCGGAAATGCTGAAGCAGAAAAAATACGCCACCGGCGCGATGGGAAAGTGGGGACTCGGGCATTTCGGAACAACCGGCGATCCCAATCAGCAAGGCTTTGACCTGTTTTATGGATTCAACTGTCAGGTGCACGCCCACAATCATTATCCCAAATTTCTCTGGCGTAACCATGAGAAAGAAATTCTGCCTGGGAATGGCCGGACGCTCTACGGCGAGACGTATTCTCAGGATAAGTTTGTAGAAAACGGGCTTGCGTTTATTCGCGCGCATCAGGATCAGCCGTTCTTCCTATATCTGCCTTTCGCGATTCCGCATCTGGCAATTCAGGCTCCGGAAAAATCGCTGGCTCAATATCGGGGGAAAATTCCGGAAGCAGACTATCAACATCGCGGTTATATCAAACATCCACATCCACGAGCCGGTTATGCGGCGATGATCACTCATATGGATGAAGGCGTCGGTCAGATCATGGCCCTGCTGAAGGAATTGAAACTGGATGACAATACGATTATCTTTTTCACGTCCGATAATGGCCCGGCCTATGATCGGTTGGGGGGGACGGATTCTGAGTTTTTCGAGTCGGCTGGTCCCTGGCGCGGTTTTAAAGGCAGCCTGTATGAAGGCGGGATTCGGGTTCCCTTAGTTGTTCAATGGCCGGGGCATATTCAACCGGGAGAAGCCACAGACCATCTGTCTGCCTTCTGGGATGTGATGCCCACCATTGCCGATATCACAGGCACGAAGGCACCGACGGACATCGATGGCATCAGTTTTTTGCCCACTTTGCTGGGGGAAATCGATCAGCAGAAACAGCATGAATATCTCTACTGGGAATTCCCGGCGTACACAGGCCAGCAGGCCGTGCACATGGGAGACTGGAAAGGGGTACGCCAGAGTCTGTTAAAGAAGAAAAACCCGCAGATGAAAATTGAACTTTACAATCTCAAAACCGATCCGGGTGAACAGCATGATGTCGCCGACCAAAACCCGGAAGTGATAGCCCGTATCAAAACGATTATGAAAACGGGCCGCACTCCTTCGGAGATGTTTCCTTTTCCGGCTCTGGATCAGCAGTAAATCGAATCAAAATACTTTGTGACCGGTTCAGGAATCCTATTTTGAAACTTCCTTGATCCAGCAAAACAGACTGTCGCCGATCTGCAGATACCCTTCAGTTGACGGGTGGACGGCGTTATATTGTCGCACGGTCTCTGCTGTAGAGCGGGAATTCCAGGGAACACTTTTCGCGGGATAGTTATGCACGCAATCCAGATTGACGTGTGTCGGCACGAGATAAATCTGTTTCTCCAGTTTGTCGCCAAAATGCTGCGCCAGACGCTCTGCCACACGATGTTGATCACGCTTATATTGCCAACGTGTTTGTTGTCGACCGTTTGTCGTTCCAAACGCATCCTGAGAGGCTGCCGGGGGAACGGGCAGCATGAAACCGATTTTCGTCTGGGGACTATAATCATGAATCATCTTCACCAGAAGATCCAGATTCGCAATCATAGTATCGGTTCTTTCTTCAATCGTCTCATCGGTGGCGGAATAGACGTCGTTTGGGCCCAGAAAAATTGTGACGAGATCCGGGGCTTTCCCTTCGTTGAACTCTTTGCAGTAACGGGGAAAGTCGAGCTTGGGTTTGCCATTTTCATCTGCATACAAAAAAGGGCTGCCTCGTTCCCGGTAGTTTCCAGTGCGCGCTGTTTCTTTGAAATGTGTTGCAAAGCGAATGGCGGTCCAGCCTCCATAGCCTTCGTGTCGCACATCAGGATCGTTGCTGGGATTGTGTGATCCAATGAAGTTTAGGGTCGGCCCTTGTGATTTCTGGCTGAGATCGTGTACATGTTTGGGGTAAATGGAATTGTGCGTCAAACTGTCACCAATCAAGAGCAGACTGAGAGTTTTTTCTTTACCGGCATCCTTGGGCACCACGCGGAGGATCGACTTTTGCGAGGCGATGATTTGATTGTTCTGGTCCAACACATTCAATGTGAACTGGCGATCGCCGACGTCTTGCTCTTCGGGAGTGAAGGTCCAGCGTTCTGTTTGTAAATGACCTCTATTGCAGTGTACGTCAAATACATAGTTGGCAGGATTGATGACCAGCGCCACATTGTCAAAATACACGCTGGTTTCAATTCCGGGAATCGCGTAGATGGTGGCAGGGAGAATCAGCCTTAAAGGATCTTGAACCTGCTGTTCGGTTTCGGGTTTCACCGGATCTTCCGCAAGGGAAGCATTGGTCTGCTGGAGCAGGCTCAGGAGTAGTGCGAATCGAAGTACAGTTTTCATGTGGATTCCATCAATGAAACGATGTTGATAACGAATCGAAAATCAGTCTGATTTTCTTAGGTTCATTTAGACGTAGAAGCACTCGAAAAAAAGGGACAGGTTTGCGGCCTGTCCCTCTGACTGTGATGAAGGCTGGCAGATTATTTCTTGCCAATGCAGTAGAGTTTGTCGGTCATCTTCAGATAGACTTTTCCGTCTGAAAAGACGGGAGTCGCCAATGCGACTCCATCGAGTGGATTTTCTGAGACCAGTTTGAACTCATCGCCTTGTTCCAGAACAAAGGTGGTGCCATCTTCTCTGGTGACATAAATGTGACCGTCTGCGAGGATCGGTGAGGCGCTAAACTTATGACGGCTGCGGGGCAGATGGTCGCCCCAGATTTTCTTCCCGGTTTTAACATCAAAACAGAGCACGTCACCTTTATCAGCACAGATATAGAAACGGCCGTTGATAGCGGCTGGTGTGGGAACGTCTGAAAAGTCCCCTTTAGATTCATTGGTCCAGACAACATTTGACTGAGTAACATCACCACTGCCGCCCAGTTTAATACCTGTCACTGAACCGCCACGTGCATAGGGGGCAACCAGATAACCATCGCTGACAACAGGCGAGGAGATTGAGCGAAAGTATTTATGCTGTGTTGGGTTCAATCCGCCGACTCGCCAGAGTTCTTTGCCGGACCGGGCGTCATGCGCGGTGACGTGGTCTGCTCCCAGTACGTATATGAGTTCTTTACCATTTTGATTAACGACGATCGGAGTCGAATAACTCTGGCTGGCTTCTTCCGGGGCATTCAGATTTCGATCCTGTTTCCAGACTTCTTTACCGGTTGCCTTATCAAAGGCGACGATATAAGAATTGTCACTCTGCATACAGGCGACGATAACCAGGTTTTTCGTTAAAACGGGCGACGTTCCCAGGTCCCACCAGAGTGTATCTTCACCATAAATTTTCTGCAGATTTTTCTGCCAGACAATTTTTCCCTCTTTATTGAGACAGGCTAAATCACCACTCTTGAAGTAAGTGAAAAGGTACTGCTCATCAGTGGCAGGAGACGGGCTGCTGCCACTTCCTTTTTTATGCTTACCGGCACGCTCGGTACCGAAATCAACGTGCCATTTTTCTTTCCCGGTATTTTTATCGAAGCAGAGAGCTCGGTTTTTCCCTTCTGTGGTCGTTGTCAAAAACAGGTCGTCTCCCCAGATCACGGGAGTCGAACCACTGACACCGGGAAACGCCGCTTCCCAGAGAATGTTCTTAGAACTGTCCCAGGCTACAGGATAACCGCTTCCCTGTGCGACGCCGTTAGAAGTCGGTCCGCGCCAGCCAGGCCAGTTTCCAGCAAGTGTCGTAGATGCGATGAACAGGGTGAGAGTGGCTGCTGCCAATAAAGCTTTCATATGGTTACCTCAGACTGTGTTAATCTTTATTTGAATTTATTTGGGGAGTCACTTCATTTGTTGCAGGCTGGAAACGTCCTCACGGGAAGAACGTTGATTATAGCATGGGCCGAAAAACAATTTCATTCAGAATCGAAGTATTTTTCCACGATCCAGCGAGGTTGATGCTGGTCCGGTTTTCGTTTTCTGCCTGTTAAATCGATGGTTTCAGGCTGGGGATGATCAGATGTGAGTGGTTGTTGATCATCCGTTTTCTGCTGCCAGTTCTTCAGGGTTGCCAGCAGCTTCTGCACGCGTTCTTTCTGTTTCGGATGTTCCGAGAGATCCTGCAGTTCGTGAGGATCTTGTTTGAGGTCAAATAGTTGTGTCTTGTTGATTTGTGGATACCGAATTAATTTCCAGCGATCATCGCGGACGGCGCGCATTAAATTTTCATAGGTTGTAAACAGCGAGTCGCGGACCCGGTCGGTTTTGCCTCTCCAGATTGGAGCCAGATCAGCGCCTTCGACTCCCGCGGGAACCTGCGTATGGGTTAAATCGCAGACCGTCGGAAAGATGTCGTACAAATAAATCAGCGCGTCGCTGGATTCGTTTTGGGGAATGCCGGGGCCTTTAAAAATCAGTGGTGCTTTCATGCTGTGCTCATACAGGTTCTGTTTTCCCAGTAAGCCATGACTGCCAAGGGCAAGCCCATGGTCGGAAGAGAAAATGATGATCGTGTTTTTGTCAAATCCCTTGTCTTTGATGGTGTTCAATATCCGGCCAATGTGAGAGTCCATATCGGTGATCATGCCATAATATTCCGCAAGTTGCTCACGAATGATATCCGGCTGTCGCGGCCAGCCTGTCAGGACTTCATCCCGGCCGGTCATCCAGCCATTGTTAAACGGATGTTGTGGCATGAAATTTTTGGGGAGTGGCGGCCGCGCGTTTTCGTAAGCTTTCATTGCAGAAGCCGGAGGCATCCGGGGATCGTGTGGTGCAGTGAATGCAACATACGCGTAAAACGGTTTGTCTGCGGGATGCTCGTTCAAAAAATCGACGGCTGCATCGACAAACAGTTCACTCGAGAATTTGGTGCCCTTCCGTTTGTTTACAAATTTTCCGTCTTTCAAATCGACGACGGGAACTTTTAAGTGGTTCGACATGCCTCCAATAAAAGCAGCGGTGCCTGACGTGAAACTTTTCTGAAATGAATCACTGTGATTATGCCATTTGCCCGTTCCAAACGTGCTATAACCGTTCTGCTTCAATAGCTGTGGCAGCGTGATAACCCCCTTGAGGTCCATGGGGACATGATAGAGGGAGCGTCCGCTGTTGAGCATCGCTCTGCTGGGCTGACAGACGGCACCATGAATCGAACCCATACAGAACGCATTCCGAAAACTGAAGCCGGTTTTGACCAGTTGATCCAGATTTGGCGTCTGGATATGAGGATTGTCATAAGCAGACAGAGCATCAGCGCGTTGATCGTCACTGAAGAGAAACAGAATGTTGGGACGCGCATTCGTTTGTGATTCTGCCCAGGTCCGCTTTGTGATGCTGAACGATCCCAGGAAGATCAGCAAAACAATCAATGTATTTCGCATGTGTGGAGTCATGATGGGAGTTCCCGTCAAGTAGAGAGCGGCGGTATGTACGAATCAGGGTAGCGTTTTATTTTACTGGAAAGTGACTCAATGTTCGAATGACAGCTCCATTCTTTGGTGAGTTCCTGAAAGAATTATGATTTTTGAAATCAGTCAATTTTGAAGAAGCGACGGCCTTTGAGTTCAAATCGTGGCAGAGCGCCGGGAGTAACTGTGGATACTTCAGCGTGAAAGTTGAGGCGGTCCTTAATCGCATTGCTGACTTCATGTATGAGCTGTTTCTGTTGTTCTTTTGTCGCGATCGACTCAATCGGTTCGAGTTCGATTTTCATATGCTGCATCGAACGAATCGTGCGCACTTCAATCCGGTATTCTGCCACCTGATTGAACGTGCGAAGAATCGCCTCCAGACTGGATGGAAACACGTTATTACCGCGAATGATGACCATGTCGTCGGCGCGACCCAGAATGCCTCCTTTTAACTGCAATAAAGAGCGACCGGAGGGACACTCACTCGTATCTTCACAAACCAGATCTCCCGTACGATAACGAACCAAAGGAGAGCCAAGCCGTCCCAGATTGGTGATGATTAATTCTCCCTGTTCCCCTTTTTCAACGGGTTGCAAGGTTTCTGAGTTCACAATTTCGGCGATGCACTCGGTTTCAAGGATGTTTAAGGTTCCCGGATTTTCCAGGGGTTCAATACCCAGTGCGCCGATTTCCGTCATGCCCCAATGATCGAACACGCGCGCTCCCCAGGCCTGTCCGATACGGAGTTTGGTGGCAGCAATATTGCCCCCCGGTTCGCCGGCTACGATTAAAGCACGCACACGACTGCCCGCGAGATTGATGTTTTCTGCTTCGGCGACTTCGGCCAGTCGCAGCGCATAAGTGGGCGTGCAGCAGACGGCGGTAATGTGATTGTCCAGAATCATCTGCAGTCGGGCTTCACTCCCCATGCCACCACCTGCCAGGCAAAAGTTGCCACGTCGTGTGGCTCCTTCAAAGGCGGCCCAGAATCCGACAAAGGGACCAAACGAAAATGGAAAGAATAAACGGTCTTCGGGATAAAGCCCTACCATGCGATAAATTTGTGACCAGCATTCGCTAAACCAGTCCCAGCTTGCTTTGGTATCCAGCCAGCGCATGGGGGAACCTGTTGTTCCCGATGTCTGATGCATGCGAGTGTATTTTTCTACAGGATAAGTCAAATTTGAGCCATAAGGGGGATGGGACAGATGATCTTCCACTAATTCCGATTTGGTTGTGACCGGCAATTTCTGCAGATCAGACAGGCATTGAATCGACTCGATCGAAACTCCGGCGGACTCCCATTTCTTGCGCCAGAAGGAATTGGTCGCTGACACTATTTTCAGAAGTTCTTGCAAGCGTTGCACTTGGCGTGTTTCGATCGCTTCCCGATTCATGTTTTCCGGCAGGTTTTGTGGCTCATTCATAAAATTGCTTGTTTGATTCATTGAGAGGCGTCAGAGGAAGTTATTTCAAGGTACCCCTTATTCTGCCGCAACTTGAATGAATTTCCAACCTAAAGGGCATTCAACGGCAGAAAATATCACCGGGAAAGCGGTAGGGGACAATTGTTGAAAGCAGTTGTCAATTAAAGAGTTATTGAAGTGAAACTATCTAACATGATCAATTCAACAACCACTCAAGTCACGAAATGGGGAGGACGATGATATCGATACAGTGGGTTGTCCTGATTGAAGAAAGAAACACGGTTCAGATGAGAATCAGGATCGCCTGATCATTGACGACAACATAAGAACTGACATCGAGAGACGAGGACTTTATGGTAGCGGACGGCAGCAACGAGTTGAGACTCGGATTCCTGACCACAATCGAATGCCCGGATGGTGCATTAATTGGCGGCTTACTGGTGACAAACCATTATGGCAGGCCTTTGGAATTTCAGTGCACAACTCCCGTAAAACCGAACCGGACACAAGAGGTTTTATACGGACCGACGCTGATTCCCTTTCTCCTGGGTGAAGTGATCGGTTTGACGTTGGTGGAAAAGATGAATATTAAACCAAATCTGATCTTGATCGAGCAGGAACAGGCAATCGAATTGCAAAAACATACTGCGATTCCGGTCGCCATTTTGTCTGACATCGCGCAAATTCTGGACGAAAGTGGTTCTTTTCTTTGCGAGCAGATCGGGAAAAACAGACTCCGGTTCGATGCGGGGCATCAATCCGGGAGAGCAGCCATCGAAAACACCAGCAAAAAGATACCCGGTGATGCCGACCTGGGAGAACCTTTTGAGCGTGTACGCGAAGCCTTGAATGAAGCGGTCAAAATGGGTTCATCCCGTTGATATTATTTTTCATGGTGGCATTGTGAATTGATTGAGAGGCACTTCGTTTCAGATCAGGCGGGTACGTGGAATTTTCAGAAGCAAAATCAGATAGCGAAATTGGTACTCGGACTGCAGTTAGTCATTCCGGTGGCCCGCATTTTCTTCCTTCGTCTCAGGCTCCGCATGCAGTGCCCGTTTCGCAAGCGGATCGGCAATATTTCCAGCAGCAAATCGACTGTGATGCGATTCCGTTAATGGTATCAGCGTCCGTTTTTGCCTCGGGTATGAACGGCGCACTCAGTCGCAAATTCAATCTGGAAGCGACCTCATTTGAATTGCTGGAGCGGGCCGGCATGATGCCGAAATGGAAGCCGACGCGGCCTCGCCTCAAGACGTTTGGTATGACGTTTCCCGATGGTATGGAGTTTATCCCCCCCAAAGAGGAAAAAGAGCACGAGACAGAATTGATTCATATCAAAGGGCCAGACGGAGCTGCCTCTGAAAATACAGAACGCAAAAAGTCAACGCGATTGAAACCGCCGGCGAATGCGTTGTCTCTGGAAGACCGCCTGTTTTATTTATTGCAGCCTCCATTACAATCCTGGTTGGCGGGACAGGAACTGTTGATGCCTTTCGAGCCATTTCCTTATCAATACGAGGGAATTGCCTGGCTGTTTTCGCAAAAGGCTGCCTTACTTGCCGATGAGATGGGACTTGGCAAAACAATGCAGACCATCACCGGCGTCCGTCTGTTACTGCGCAGTGGTCAGGTCAGTCGCATTTTATTACTCTGTCCAAAACCTCTCATTCCCAACTGGCAACGTGAATTTAAATTTTGGGCGGAAGAGCTGCCGATCACGGTGGTGCAGGGAGATTCGAATCGTCGCAAAATGATCTGGGAAATGCCGAACACTCCCATTTTGATTGCCAATTATGAATCGATGACGCGTGATTTTGAGACGATGGGCGAAGAAAATATTCCCCGCTTCGATCTGGTCGTGCTTGACGAAGCGCAGCGGATCAAAAATCGAGACTCTCGCACCGCGGAGATTGCCCGTTCGATTCCTCGCAAGCGAAGCTGGGCGCTCACGGGCACACCGATCGAAAATCGACACGAGGAGATGTCGTCGCTGTTTGAATGGATGGAAGTCATCCCGCCGCGGGCAACTCCCGATTTACGACAGCTGCAGGTGCTTTCCAAAGAGTTTATTTTAAGACGGACAAAAGATTTGGTAATGTCTGATTTGCCACCGCGTCTCGATCGCCCCGCGTATCTGGATTTGAATCCGGCTCAGCAGGTCGCGTATGAGACGGCTGAGAAAGATGGTGTGATTCAACTGAATGCGATGGGAGATTCCATCACCGTACAACACGTGTTTGAGTTGGTATTGCGCTTGAAGCAGATTACGAATTTTGATCCCGTTACGGGAGAGAGTTCGAAACTTGATCGCCTGGAGGCAGACATGGAAGAAATCGCTGCCAGCGGGGGCAAGGCGATTTTATTCAGTCAATGGACGAAACCTCTGGATTTAATGGCTGAACGTTTGAAGCGATTTGGAACTCTGGTTTATCACGGGGGGATTCCTACGAAACAACGCGAGCCGATTCTTGATCAATTCAAACACGATCCTGATTCACATTTACTGCTGATGAGTTACGGAACCGGCGCTGTCGGATTAAATTTACAGTTTGCCGGTTATGTATTTCTGTTTGATCGCTGGTGGAATCCGGCCATTGAGGATCAGGCGATTAATCGGGCGCATCGGATCGGGCAGAAAACACAGGTGATCGTGACGAAGTTCATCTGCAATAATACGATCGAAGAACGGATCGATATGGTGCTGGAACAAAAACGGGAATTGTTTCGTTCCATCCTCGGCGATGGCGATACAACGTGCGAGGCACGGAGTCTGACTGCGGCGGAAATCTTCGGTTTGTTCGATCTAAAACAGAAAAAAGGGGATGTGACCAAAAAAATTGCCCCTCAGGTTTTCCAGAAACCGGCTGCCTGATCGGACTAGACTGCGTCCAGTTTTACTGTAGCGTCTCCAAGGTTATTTGCACCGAGTAGAATAGATTGAGATACGCTATGGTAAAATGTGATTCGCTCTAGTTGCTCACTAATGGACTGGACGTCATAGAGCCAGATTCGTCCGTGACATTGATGAACCAGATTTTGGTATCCGCGGGTGGTGCAGCGCCAGTAATTTTTGTCCCCTCGACCTGCAGAGGAATTGCGAGCCATTTTCTTTCCGGATTCGGACCTTCGTCGGTTGTGTACTGCAGAACTGCTGTTTTGATTTTGACAGGCTGATCCAATTCGGCGGTCACTTGATTATCTTTGATCAGCGGATTTTGGACGACCGGTAGCGGAGTCTCTTTATTCAGTTTCTCATTAATGAAGCGTGCGATCTCTTCTGGTGCCCAGCCAGCTGGATGGCTATGTCCCATATTTACTTCAATGCGAATATTACGAGGCGTCGTTTCCGGAACCGCTTCATAACTGCGCTGATAAGCGCTCAGCCAGTACGCGAAATCATTTGTCCCGTTGACAAAGAAAATCGGCATCTGGACAGCACTCAGATATTGTCCCGGATCATAGAGTTGCATCCAACTCCTGGCATCTTCTGGGGGAAGTTGATTGATCGATTTTTCAAAAACAGAATGATTGTTCAGAAATCCACATCCATAAACGGGGACGGCTGCTTTAAAGCGATTGTCGAGTCCGGCGACGATGCACGTCAGATATCCGCCCCAGGAGATGCCCGTCACTGCCGTGCGGTCTTTGTCCACTTCGGGAAAAGAGCGAATTAACGAATGGGCCAAGATTGCGTTGGCGGGAGCATGATAACACCAGTGCTCCGATTTGTCAGAGTTGATCGCGTCAAACTTTTCAGCATGGGATTGATCGGGGCCCCCTTCGGGAAGTCGTGTTCGACTGGTTCGATCATTGGGATTTTTACCCTCAACCGGCTGGAAGCCAGCCAGATCCATGGCGATGGCAGCATAACCTTTCTTTGCCCATAGTTCGGCCCATTCACGGAACGCAGTTCCCCCTCCACCATGAATTAATACGATACCGGGATAACGAGCAGATGGTTTGCCTTTCAATCCGAGTGTCTCAGGGGATGCGTAATAAGCAAACACTTTGGTCGGCTTTCCTCGGTATTCTAATCCCTCGTAAACCAGTGTTCTGACAGGAGACTTCTGATCGATCCATTCAAATTGAGGGGCCTTGCTGAGCGCTGCCAGATCCCAAGGAGTCGTTTCAGGCAGACGGGGATCAGGCTTAATCAGGTCTGCAGCCTGTAAGTAACCAGGGGCCAGCAGGCAGAGGACGAATAGAATCAGAAAAGGTTTGTGCTGTCGAGCTGTATGCATAGAAGTAACCGCCGCTATTCAAAACAAAGAAATTGGAATAACCAGCGATTATCTGTAGTTGAAACAGAGTTCGCAATAGAGGGAAATGCGACTCTGATCAGATCGTGCTTAAAACAGCAGATGATAAAGGGCGGAACAAAATATGATTGCAATCGTAATCACTGAACCAATAATGCTGACACAGACAGCAGCAGTACCGGCTTTGAACATATTTTGTGATTCAGCAGGCAACTGAGTGCCGAGCAGATTCCAGATTGATTTCAAAACCTGATTAAACATCTGGGCACTCAGAACTGTTGACATCGCCAGAACAATCATGGCCCAGTGCGTCGCCGATAAGCCGAGCAGCATTGCCGTTGCGATGACGGCGCTACCGGTAAAAAAGTGAATGAAGAAAGTGCTGTCCAGGCGAATTCCAAATGTGATGCCCCGTTCGGCGTCAACCAGACGTTGCCTCCATTCAGGTCGCAATTTTTCTGTGACGAAACGTGGACCAGAATCATCGCGGTATTTCTGTTCTTGAGTTTTCTGTGAGTTAATCACCGTCGAGAATCCTGTTACTGTGTACTATTACCGAATAATGAAGAAAAATCAGCTGGCCCCGTACCAAAGTTTCCGAAGCGTGGCATGATGGTTAAACCGATTCCTGCATTGCCGGTGCTTTGGTTATAATTCATGCCGAGACTCATGAGGAAGTCAGCGCCCGTTCTGGTAAGCGACAGCGTTTGACCGCGGTTGATGTGTTCCCCCAGATCATAGGCGGTGTTGATCCCTGCACTCCATTTTTGACTCATGACATAATTCAGGCCTGCAGATAAGATTTGACTATCGAGACCGCCGCCCCCTTTGATCTGCTGTAAAGCGACATTGACTGATAAACGATTGGTACGCTGACTGGTGAGAGAAACGTCCCACAGCTCTTGCCCGCCGTTGAATAAATCATAATAGGCGTTTGCAGCCACCGTTGTTCGGTCGCCCAGAAACCACTTGTAATGTCCGCCAAGCAGACCAAAGTCTTCACCAAAGTTATCACGCTGTGCATCGGGGAAGTACGAAGCTTCTAAGTCTAAAGTCATCCAGTCTTTGATCCGCAGCTGATCAGGGGGCCCCGTTTTGGTTTGCAGCCGATGGCGCCATGCCATTCTCAGTACCTGCTGATCATCAACCAGTTCATAATAAGGGTCGGTCACGCCGCGACCGGCTCCGGTACGGATGGCATAAAATCGGGGATCAAACTGAGGCGGCAATGTCCCACCAAAGGTATTGATGACCAGTCTTTGCCGGAAGCGTTCCTGAGCATTGTCATCAAATTCGTTGTATTGTGCGATATTGTTCAGGCTTTCATTGGAATCACTGAATGAGTAATCCGCTTCCAGCGCCATTTTATGTGCCAGGCCATTCAGATTAAAAAACGAACTGTAAACATCCGGGTAAATTTTCTCAAAGAGAAGACTGCCTCGCAAACCTGCTGAACCATAGAGCCGGTCAATCGTCTGTTGTTGCAGGCCTTGTTCCCAGTAGGCTGCTTCCCCCATCACATACGGCGTCATTTTGATCGGGCCGAGGTTGAAAGGTGCTTCCAGTTGATTCCGTGTCATCGCAACCAGACCTTGTGAATCGGCAATGAACGGCAGTGGTGTGAAGACATCCTGCATTGGATTATAAGGAGCAGAACCGGGCTTCAGTTTTCCGTAACCGACTGAAGAATGTGAAGTCCAGCTCAGCAGGTTTCCAAACAAAGGTTCGCCCAGCAGGAACAGGTCGGCTTTGGGAAGCCAGTCTGTGGTGTTATCAAAACCATTCAATTTGGTCCTGCCAAGTACTGACCAGGACCAGTTTTCCTGTTGTTGCTTGAGGTGCAGCAGTGTTTCGACATCTTTGCCGGTATTGAAATCGGATTTAAAATATTCTTCCTGAAAGTTTCGATCTGAGAGTATGCCACCTTCTCCGGTAACCGTCATACCGAAGGGCGATTCCTGTCTGTGTTGCAGATTCATAAAGTAGCGGTCTTTTGTGGAAGGAACCAGAGCTCTACGATCCAGGCCGAGGTTATCTGTTCCGCTGTCGTGAATATAAAACAGCTCTCCCTTGCCGCTGAAAATATTATCGAAACCGAGCATATTAGAACCTTCATAAGCTCCCGACTGCCCGATTCCCACTCCGCGATAGGAGTAGTAGTCCAGTTGACCTTCCCATTTGGTTCCCGGTTGACGCTCGAGCCCTAACAGCTTGAACATGTCCCATTCGCTCTCAGCCTGGAAACCGAAGATACGGTCATTTCCAAATCGTAATCCGGTAATCGGAAAATAAATATCTTCAGCCGGACTGGTGACATAAGGCAGATAGAATAGCGGAACATCGCCAATCTGGAATGTGTTATTCGAGCTCGTGAGCCAGGCACGTTTGTTAGGAACAGGCTGGCCGGTAATGGGATCAAGGTCGTTCGAGCCTGTTCCGAGCCAGGGTGTGGAGTACCGATCTTCTATGAAGATATCAGACGATTGAACGCGATAGCCGGGCTCGCCAAACTGGCTACCGGTGGCCCAGGCATTTTGTGCCAGATACGCGCCTTTCGATAATTGACGGATCTGGCTGGCCTGAACGCGGATGTCTTCTCCCAGTGCCGGAAGATGAGTTTTGAGTTCTGCGTCCAGCAAGGTACCTCTTTCTTCGCGGGCATCATAAAATGCACGGTTTGCTTTGAGGTAGTAGGAGCCTTGTCGGATTTCGATATTGCCTTCGAGATAGATTTCGAAAGGTGTGTCTTTTGACTGACGAATTTCAGAATTAAAGTTTTGTGTATTCCGCCCGTCCGTCCAGATGATAATGCGGTCGGCGGACATATCCACCATTTCCAGTCCGTCAACGCCATCAATCAACAGGTTCACGCCTCCGGTAATGACCCAGATCTGTTCGGGGGGAACAGTATGGGTCGAGGGGAAACTCTGCACATTGTAAGGGACGGCACTGCGAGGAAAGAGTCGAACTCTGCGAAAATCGCCGTTCGGTTCCGGAGTCGGCACAAGGCTCAATTCCGGGCCTTCGAGGGGAGGCTTTTCGACAATGAACTGTGCTCGTTTTAACTGGTGATCGTGGGGAATCCCGCGCCGTTGTGTGGCGCGTTTTAACAGGGGATCATCCGTGGATGGAGTATCCATTGAAGAACGTCTGATGTTTGTTTTGAACCCTTTTTGAGTGACCAGATTTACCAGCAGGGTATTTTCGTTCTTCGACTCTCCCGGGAGGTCCACGCGAACTTCTCCCTCAAGGTAAACGGAAATTCGCTCCGTTTTTCTGGTTTTGCGGCGCCAGATTACCATTTGTCGCGCACTGAGAACTGCAGCTCCCTGCTTAATGCGACAGTTGCCTTTCAGAATCGAAACTTCGACGAAATCTTCTTCCCATTGCTGAGAGTATTCGGCAGAGATTTCAATCGGTTCTTCTTCCGAAGGTTCGAATTCCGATTCTTCATAAGAGGCTTTAGGGGCACCGAAGAAACTGGTTTGAGCAGGCGCAACCGTGACCATTCCGCCAAGCATTGTTACGAAAACAATGGCTTGCCAGATCGTGTGCGAAACATACCGGGTAACGGAATTAATCTCGCCCGACACGGGCACTCCTGAAGTGATAACCGGGTAGGTCAATCTTCTGATGAAGGGGATATGGTCTGAATTGAATTCTCCCTGTTGCTGAGGTGACAGCAAACAGGGGGTAACGAATTGAGGACAGCAGGCACTAACTTCGTCTGCCATACCGGGATAAATGGGCGCGGATTATAGGCCGATTTCTCAAAGAGTGTCAATAACAGTTGGCAGGTCAGATTGGCATTAGGTATTGTTCTAAAGCACTGTCTTATCGACTGTTACGACGATCACTTGATGCGCCGTTCACAGGGTTGCTGAATTTGAAAAAACAACAGAATTGAGACCATCCATAAACACTCAGCAAGGCGATTGCCGGGACGAGAGGAGCCCGCATTCTCATGTTGGTCCAGTAGAAGAGATGAACCACTGTAAAACTGAAAATCAGCCAGATAAGCGGTTCCCATTTTTGCTCTTTGTTCCAGATTACCATTAATATCCCGCCAATACCGCCGATGAGAATTGTTGTGTAATATGCGGCGATGCCCCAGCCGATCATCGGAACCGAAGTCAGGGTAGAACTGGTAAGTGGGGAGATATTCCAGAAACGTTTGAATCGCAGCAGGCAAGCCTGTACAAAGAGATCGGGTTGCGCTGCAATATTTTGTTTTGCCCGTTGGTACATCCAGCGGTCTCGTTCCTGTTCTGTTTCAATGGGGGGAATTTCCTGAGAAATTTGTTGTTCCAGACTTTGTTGCCAGGTATTCAGACTCTCGCCGGCCCAGACGGTTCCCCACGGTTTCTGGACAACCTCATTGTAGAAGACCGGATTATTTCCCAGCAGCAACGTATAACCGCCATGGGTTGTGGACAGAATCGGGGCGTGGAATACAACCAGATTCCGAATTAACCAGGGAGAAACCGCCAGCATAATGCCGGCAGCCAGATAAGACCCCTGACTCCATTCGCGTTTTTTGAAGGAGGCAGGTTTGAAAATGCGGAATCGATAGAAAAGTGAACCGATAAATCGGACCGTAATCCAGATCCCGAAAAAAGCGAGATAAGTCGGACGGCACAGAATAGCCAATCCCCAGACGATGCCTGTCCAGAAGGAAATAGGGATGAGAGCCGGCTTTTCATGCAGCACGGGATCAGCCACTAAACTGGTCACCAGCAGGTATATCAGCAGACTTGTGAAAAATGCAGCGAGCACCTCTGTCATGGCATAACTCGTGTATTGCAGCAGAATCGGGTCTGTTGCAACAATCGCAGCAGCCAGCAGCGCAGCGCTTTTCATCTGGAGCTGTATTCCTGTCTTCCAGGTCAGCCAGACGGTGAGAACTCCCAGAATGATTTGCAAAATCCCCACACCGACCGGAGCCGCTTTGAAGAAGTAGATTACGGATAACAACGCAGGATAAAGCGGCGGGCGAAATGCGGTCGGCTGAATTTCAGTCTCTTGTATACTGGCGCTGGATGAATAACCGTGGCCTGAAGCCAGATTCCGGGCGATCGCGATATAGGCGTCGCGATCCTGCTCCAATTGATCGGTCTGCAGATAAACCAGCGCAATACGCAGCAGACCCGCAAAGAACAGGATCAGAAGCAGGGCAAAATAACAGCGTCTTGTTTGAGTCACAGAAATGGTTCCGTAGAGTTCTGAAAGGGAAGACTTCTAAAGTATGCAGGTCTGGAAGAGAAGAAACAAGGGGAGGCTGGAGAGCCTTTTTGAGCATTTCACGAGATAGAAAATAAGCCCCCCCTTTCAAAAAACGTCTGCTCAGAGATGAAATCATGATTCTTCTGCGATATAGTCCGACATGAGTAACTGTGTTGTCTGGAAGGCTGGAAGCTTTCCTGCATGACAGCAACGGGCCGATAGTTAATAATAATTGCCTTGCAGGCAGTGGGATATGGTCTTTCTTTATGAGTAGTCACCCGCGGCGATGGCTTGAATCATTGGTAGATCGTCTCTACAACCTGCGATGGGTTTTATTATTGATTTCAATGGTTTTAACCGGGCTTGCCATCTTTCCGGCTTCGCAGCTTACCTTTGAACAGTCGATTGAATCCCTGTATGCCAAAGATGACCGGCATCTGCTGGATTATCTGGAGAGCAAATCCTTGTTTGGCGGCGATGAATTTGTCTTCGTCGCGTATACGACACCCGATTTGTTAACACCGGAAGCATTGGTCGAAGTCCGCAGATTTTCTGAAGAGCTAAGCAAAATACCGGGCGTGAATCCCGAAGTCACCCAGAATCTGGCAGATGCCCTTGCGCCTCCCAAATTGAATTTTTTTCTGCGGGCTCTGATTCGACGAAAACAGGATGAGTTAACGGAACTGTTTCGAGGCGTTCTGATCGGTGAAGATAATCAGACAACCGCCGTTGTTCTGCGTTTATTGCCGGAGAATGAAACCACCGTTCCCCGCGCGGAAACGTTTCGACTGATTCGCAGATTGGCGAAAACACATACGCCGGTGGCTTATGTGGTCGGCGAACCGGTGCAAGTGCATGATATGTTCCGTTATGTAGAGGAAGACGGAGACATCCTTTTTAAAGTCTCGCTCAATCTGCTGGCTTTGGTTTTGTTTCTGTTGTTTCGACGGTTACGCTGGGTTATGTTGCCTTTACTGGTTGTGATCTGCTCGATTTTATGGACGGAAGCAATTCTGGTATTGGGAAATTTTCAGTTGAGTATGGTCAGTTCCATGCTGAACTCACTAGTGACCATTATCGGTATTGCCACAGTCGCACATGTCGCGGTCCACTTTCAGGAATTGCAACGCAGTAATATTTCGCGACCTCGTGCGATTCGTCAGACGCTGGTGGAATTATTACCGGCAATTTTCTGGACTTGTGCAACAACGGCTGCCGGTTTCGCTTCGTTACTCTCAAGTGACATTGCGCCGGTCAGAAGTTTTGGAATTATGATGGCCATCGGTACGATGATGGTGCTGCTGGCGGCGACCGTGCTGTTGCCGGGAGGAATTTCATTAGGCCATCTCAGTGCGCCGCTCAAACATTCTTCCGAACGCGGGCTGGAACGTTTGCTGAAAAAAGTCTGTATCGGTACGGAGCGTTATCCCAAACTGTTATTGGGTATTTCTTCGGTGGTTGTTCTGTTCGCTGCCGGAGGCTTTAATCGTTTACAGGTGGAGACGGATTTCAGCAAAAACTTCCGCGACTCGAGTGATATTGTGAAATCACTCAATTTTGTGGAGACGCGACTGGGAGGCGCTTCGACCTGGGAAGTGAATTTCCCGGCACCACCTCAATTGGATGAGACTTATCTGGATCGCGTGCGTGCCTTGGCGAAAGATCTGCAACAGGTCAACCCTCCGGGCAAACAACAGCTCACCAAAGTGATTTCCATTACGGAGACACTCGACTTTATCCCCAAAATTCCGTTTACTTCTGATCCTTTGAAATCCAAACTGGATCAGATTAGAGCTTTACAGCCAGATTTTGAGAGCAGTCTTTATAATCCCGAAAAAGGACGCATGCGTATTGTTTTGAGAGCGCTGGAGCGGCAGTCGGCTGAAGAAAAATTGTCCTTGATTAACAAAGTTGATACTCTGGCTAAGAAACATTTTCCGGGTTCTGAAATCAAACAGACAACCGATGATTCCAGTTCCGGGCACGCGGAACCGGGCAAAGCAGCTGGGATCTTTATCTTGCTGGCTTATCTGATCGACAGCCTGCTGAAAGATCAGCTCTTCAGTTTCCTGTTGGCAGGCACCAGCATTCTGGCAATGATGACTATCGCGTTTCGCAGCCTGAAAATGGGACTGATTTCCATGGTTCCCAATTTGTTTCCCATCGTTCTGGTGGTTGGTGCAATGGGCTGGTTCGGTTTACCTTTAAATATTGGCACGGCAATGATTGCCAGTGTCTCGATGGGGCTGACCACCGATTCCAGCATCCATTTTATTACGGGATTTCTGAGAGAGCGTTCGCGGGGGGCTTCGATTACCGATGCCTTAAGGCGAACGCATCAGAGCGTCGGGCGTGCGATCATCTTTGCAACGTGTGCCCTGGTGGCCGGATTCAGCGTACTCATGCTGTCGCACTTCATCCCTTTGATTTATTTTGGTGCGCTGGTCAGTGTGGCCATGATCGGTGGCATGTTAGGATCACTGATTCTGCTGCCGATCCTGTTACGGTTGTTTTATACCGACAAAATCGAATCAGCTGCGTAATGGCAGCGGTTTGTATTTTCTCTGATCCATGCCGACATAACGTGATGAAGGCTGATAGAGATGATTGTTTTCTGATTGCTCAATGATGTGCGCCACCCATCCGACCAGTCTCGAAACGGTAAAGATCGGCGTGAATAATTCCGGTTCAAATCCCAGGTAATGCAGCAGACGGCTCGCATGCCATTCGACGCGGGGATAAACCTTCTGAACTTTTCCCATGATGTCTTCGATGGTTTCGGCTGCTGCTTCCATTTCTGTTTGACCCAGAGCATTGGCTAATTGAGAACAATACTCTTTGAGCACAGCCGAGCGCGGGTCCCTGGTTTTGTGGGGTGAACTCTCAAACCCGAGTACTCTTTTACCCTTGGTAATTTCCTGGCAGACCCAGTCCTCCGTATTGCCGGAAAACATTGCTTCGTGCAGTGCATCCAGCACTCCAACTCCCGAACTGCAATGCAATGACCCGTTGATCGAACCGACTGCAGAACAGACGGCAGAATAGAGCGGGCTGCCGGTGGATGCAACCACGCGCGCAGCAAAGGTGGAAGGGGCCAATCCGTAGTCGGCATACGTAATCAGAGCGGCGTTGAATGCTTCTTCTTCCAGTTGAGTCGGTTCATCGCCCTTCAGCATGTACCAGAAACTGCCGGCGTAGGAATGATCAAAATTCGGCTTGACCGGAATAGATCCGTTAGCCAGATGGTATCGATACGAAATGAGTTGTGGCAGCATCGCCAGTAAATATTGTGCATTGGCGAACTCTGACATGAACACGCCATATTCCATCTGGGGATCGAAGTGTGCCAGCAGGCTCACGCCCGTTCGAATCACTTCCATCATATCAATATGTGAAGGAATAGCATGGATTACGGCAACGACTGGCGGTGGGAGCTGACCGGTTTCGACCAGCAGGGTCTGAAAGTCGGCCAATTGTTCGTGGCTGGGAAGTTCGCCGTGTAACAGCAGGTAGGCAACTTCGATGAATAAAGCTTCCCGGGCCAGTTCCTCAACGGGATAACCGCGATATGTCAATACATCCTGAACCTGGGAAATCTCGGTCTCTGATGCGATGACCCCGGATAAACCAGGGCGATAAGGGTGACGTTCCATGTCTTAAACCTTCCACTCTTCCTGAATAGGTAAAATATAGGCAGTCCATTATGAGTCAGAGTATAACTGATATGCAAAATAGAATCGACATACGTTGAGGTCCGATTTTTCGAAGAATAGGGAATTTATTTATAGGTGTACTTCCACCTAGACATGGCTATCCCAGTTTGCATCACAGCTGAATTGTAAGTTCAGGAATCACCGTCATTTGATATCAACCGTCCTGCACCCGCTTCCAGTAATTTTTTCGCAACGCGGACTCCGATCTCGAATGCCTCTTCCACTGAACCGGTTGCCGAAGCGGCGATCCTTTCCTGACCATCACCACTCAGAACAACTGCTTCCAGACGCAACTCGTTTTCTTCAAGATGAGATAGAGTTCCAATCGGGGCATGGCAGCCGGCACGCAGGAACGCCAGCAGACTGCGTTCGGCTGTGGTGGCCGCTTTCGTTGGAAGATGCGAAAGTGCGTTCAGAAGCGAGGCGGTTTCGCTGTCATCATTCCTGCACTCAATTCCCAGTGCTCCCTGTCCAACTGCAGGATAAACTTCGGGCGGAGTCAGCAGGAGCGAGGAACGCTGCTCCAGTAACTCCAGGCGGACCATGCCGGCCTCAGCCAGACAGAGTGCGTCGTATTCACCGGCATCGAGTTTTTTTAGCCGTGTTTCGACATTCCCCCGGACCTCTAACATCTGTAGATCCGTGCGTTGATGCAGCAACTGCGCGCGACGTCGCAAACTTCCGGTTCCAATCTTCGCATCAGCAGGCAGATCGGAGACGCTACTGACGCCTTCGGAATTTTGAGGAAAAATCAAAACATCATACAGCGTCCCTCGCACGGGGATACCCGCCAGTTGCAGACCGGGAGCCTGTTCCGTAGGCAGATCTTTCAGACTATGAACTGCGAGATCGGCGCGGCCGTCGAGAACCGCTTTCTGCACTTCTCTCGTAAAAACACCCAGTCCACCGAATTCGGAGAGAGGAGAAGTCAGATCGCGGTCTCCTTCCGACGTGATATGGACAATTTCAATCGCCCGATCGCCAGTCTGTTTTTTCAGCAGGTCCGCAACATAATGCGCCTGCCAGAGTGCCAGGCGGCTGGCACGGGTTGCGATCCGCAATGGACGTTGTTCAGACGTCTGATTCATCAATGACTTTCTAATTACTTACGTGAAGTCGCTTATTACGATTATTCAATCAACTCTGGCGCAATCGCAGGTCAATTTTTTTCTGGTGGCTTTTCCCGGGTGTCTGGTTGAGCGGGCAACGAATCTTCAGGCTTCGTTTCCGTAGTCGCGTGCTCAGACTCGATTGTTGAGGTTTGTGTCGTCGGGGCCGGGGGTGAAATCTGAACTTTAAATCCTGCCAGTTTTCGGTCGCCCAGCAGCCGCTTGCCCAGCTCTTCGCGGAGTAATTCGTCAGTGACACGCTGCTGGGGAGGCACAAGTACGCCGCACGAAAGACAGAACTGAAACGCCTGGTCGACCGTGATATTCAAGTCGACAATTTCGCTTTTCGGGACACTCATCGTATATCCGGTCACCGGCATGGGAGAAGTCGGAATCAGAATTGCAACCAGGGGTTCACCGGCAGTCACCGTCATTTCCAGCATACTGTCACCGGTGACGAATCCCAGAGACCAGATTCCACGGCGCGGATATTCCACCGCCACAACCCGGCTGTAGTCTACTGTTCGTTCGCTGAAGAAAAAGTCGGTGACCTGTTTGACGGAAGAATAGACATTGCTGACGACAGGCAGACGTGCGAGGACTCCCTGCTCAAATTTGATGACCATCCACGCGCCGATCCGGGCGGTCACAAAACGTCCCAGAAAATACAAGGCAACAATCGTTAATGCGACAGCGACTGCACTTAACTGAAACAGACTCTTAAACCAGCGGGTTGTTGCCAGTTCCATATAGAGACCCATCGCCGTAGTGGGCATATCGGAGGCACGAATTCGTTTGGCGACTTCACTATAATCCTTGTATTTTACCGCGCGATCTCCAAACGGGACCCAGGCGTACGGGGTTACCATTTTGCGGGTCACTTCTTCTGGTCTGGCATTTTTTTCAATCGCGGAAAACTGTTCTGCATGAGTTTTGCTGATCAGATACTCTTTTCGACAATACTCGAGCGGGGGGAGATTTTCGATCTCAACAAAATTGTCTCTCGGTTGAGAGTCATCGGTAAAGTAAGCAATACAGTAACGAACGGTAGTTGTTGTGGGTACAATGATATAGTTATTTATGATTCCGGCGACCCAGATCACGATCACCAGCGTTAGAATCGGAGGCAGACTGATGGCCAGCCCTCTTAGAAAAAATCGATGTGTCGTTGCGATTTGTTTTTTCTCCGGCTTAATGTCTGGTTTTTCATCCGGGGATTGAGTGGTACTCGATTCCATCGAAGTACTTGCCTTATCAGTTGTATCCACGAAAACGGCGGCCGTCTTTTGTGGAGAATCTTAATTGTTAATTCACAAGCCCGGTGCTCTGGCAACCACAGCAACATTAACTTCGCTGGCACCTGCCTCAAGCAGTACACGCGTCGCAGCATTCGCGGTCGACCCTGTTGTCATGACATCGTCAACCAGTAATATCTTTTGACCGACTACCTGCTTACGTCTGCGTACTTCAAACGCGTCTCGCAAATTTTTTCTCCTGTTCGACGGCGTCAAACTGGTCTGTGTGGGAGTCCGTTTTCGTTTGGCGAGTATATTCCCGTAGTATTTTGCTTGCAAGCGGTGTGACAGGGCCTCTGCAATGATACTGGCGGGATTATGGGTGCGGTGCAGCCGGGATGTCCAATATAAAGGGACCGGAATTATCAGATTGGGGGCTAGTTTTTCGAAGGTTTCCTGATTCCGGTAAAAGAGCAGCGTGCCCAGTCCGCCGCCCAGATGCGCCCCGTGGTTTTGTTTCAGATGGAGAACTAATTGCCGCAGGGGCCCCTGATATTTTCCCAGTGCGACCGCTCGCTTAAACAAAAAACGCTCGTTTTTACAGTAACTGCAGCCTTGTGAAGTGTCCAGGTGAGGTCCCACCGGTGCGCCGCAGCGTTCGCACGCCTGTTCGATCTCGGGAGCAATTTGCTGGATCTGTAGACCACAATTATCCCCCGAACAAACGGCAGCGATACCACACAGCGAGCAGCGGGGAGGGTAGACGAAATTTCTCCCGGTTTGCAGCCAGTGTATGGTCTGAGCCGGAATCTGTTGAATCCCCAGATATTTCATGATTTCACTAAAGTCACCACTAGGATCACGGCTTAATTTCGGTATCCTCACATATTATGTGAGAGATATCAGGAAACATAGACCGAATGTTCATGCCTGGTTCGTTTTCTTAAAAAACAAACAGAGTTTGTCAGGAAAAGTCATTGGGAGTTCCACACTCAGAAGTTGTCATCATTGGAGGCGGGTTGGCCGGATTGACCTGTGCGGTGACACTTGCGGATCGGGGAGTCCCCGTTTCACTGTTTGAATCGCGTCCCCGGCTGGGAGGTCGGGCCAGTTCGTTCGAAGACAAACAGTCGCAGCAGTTGATTGATAACTGCCAGCATGTCAGCATGGGCTGCTGTGACGAGTTTAACCGGTTTTGTGAAACCGTCGGTATCGCCGACTCATTTCGCAGAGAAAAAAAACTGTATTTCATCGGGCCTCGAAACTCCGGTCCAAACGGAATCGGAAAGCAGTTCAAGCTTAATTCCTTTTCCGCGAATCCTTTCCTGCCGACTCCGCTCCATTTACTGCCCGCGTTTGGCGGCCTCTCCTATTTATCGGTTTCAGAAAAAATCGGCCTGGCCCGTGGTTTAAAACAATTGGCGCAGACGCCGCTCGATTTAAACAATGAACCCACGATCGCCGCCTGGCTCGCCGATCAAGGGCAGTCTCAAAATGCCATTGATCGATTCTGGAATGTCGTCCTCGTCAGTGCATTAAGCGAAAGTCTGGAACGGATCAGTCTGTCGCATGCCCGCAAGGTTTTTGTCGATGGTTTCTTAAGAACCCGGAACGGTTGGCAGGTGTTGATTCCCACCGTGCCGCTCGACAGACTGTACGGCGAGGTGATTCTGAAACGGCTGGAAAAACAACAGGCGGAAGTGCATCTGCAAACCGGCGTCGAGCGCGTGCAGATCACAGACGGAAAAGTGACCGGCGTGCAGTTGCGGGACGGGCAGGAAATTTCCTGCGAGCGAGTCGTGCTGGCGGTCCCCCACCAGCGCGTTTTGGCTTTGCTGCCCGATGCCTTTGCGGGGCGTGGGTCTCTCGCAAAAATCGAACAGATTGAATCTGCGCCGATCACCAGCGTGCATCTCTGGTTTGATCGGGAAATCACAGAGTTGCCGCATGCTGTTTTTGTAGACTGTCTTTCGCAGTGGATGTTCAATCGCAGTCGAATCATGCGACAGCCTGCGGACGAAGGTTTTTATTATCAGATTGTGATTTCTGCCAGTCACAATCTGACCGGAGAAACCAGGCAGGGACGCACGCAGTCAGAAATCATTGCGGAAGTCATCGAGGAATTGAGTCGCATCTGGCCGGAGACTACACAGGCACAACTGATTCACAGCCGCATGGTGACCGAACATCAGGCCGTCTTCTCCGTTAAACCGGGCATCGAGCAACTGCGCCCCTCACAAAGGACCGACGTGGCAGGTTTATACCTCGCAGGAGACTGGACAGCCACCGGTTGGCCTGCCACGATGGAAGGCGCCGTTCGCAGCGGACTACTGGCGGCTGAGTTTCTGCTGGATGATGTGGGACAACCCGAATCATTATTGTTATCTCCGACGAAGACGAGTATTCTATCTAAAATTCTTTTCGGACTGTAAACTCTCACGCATGCATATTCAAAACTTCTCATCTTTGAATCAGTCGAAGCAGCAAACGCAGTCGATCGCGCAGTTTATTCGTATCATCTGCCTGCTGTTAGGATTTACGATTTTTGGTACGGTGGGAATTCGTCTGATTGAAGGGGCTTCCTGGTTAAACTGTCTGTATCTGATTGTCATAACCGCGACAACCGTCGGGTATGAAGACCCCATCAGTCTGAGTGATAACGGCAAACTTTTTATCATTTTCTATCTCGTATTTGGTTTGGGAATATTTACTTATAGTGTTTCCCAGCTCGGTCAATGGATCGTTCGTCAACAAATGGGTTCGCTGTTGGAGAAACGACGAATGCAGAAAGCAATTTCAAATTTAGACGGCCATTACATTGTGTGTGGCATCGGTCGCATGGGCAGAACGATTTGTGAATACCTCCATGAACGGGGGGAACCATTTGTGGTGATCGACAGTGACGAAGAACACCTGCAGTCGATGTGCGAGGCTGGCGGCTGGTTTTACATTCACGGCGATGCCACCGACGATTTCGTTCTGAAAAGTGCCGGCATCGATCGCGCCAAGTCTCTTGCGGCCGCTTTGCCCAGCGATGCGGACAATGTTTATGTCGTTCTGACAGCGCGCATGTTGAACCCGGAATTTCAAATTATCGCCCGCGCCAGTGATGATAAAGCCGGCGACAAAATCAAACACGCCGGTGCCAACCGCGTCGTCAGCCCGTTTCGCAGTGGCGCTGTCAAAATCGCCCGTTTCATGATTCATCCGGCCGTGGAAGACTTTGTCGAAGTCGCCAGCAAGAACATCGGCGGTTTTCAGGTGGCCGATCTTCAGATCGCAGAAAACAATCCGTACTGTGGAAAAAAACTGAGCGAAACCGATTTCAGCAATAAAGGGTTGATGATCATTGGCATCTGCAGACCAGGCCATGAGCCTCAAATGCCTCCCCCCAGTTCCACAATTCTCAATGTCGGCGACAGCATCTTTGCCCTCGGTTCTGCCACCTCCATCAATCAGTTGATTGAAGAATTTAACGAGTCGACAAAAACGCCCGCTTGAGAAATTGTCGCTGATCACGGACTGTCGCTGAAATCTCTTGACAGATCCGGGAATCTGCAGAGCGGCAATCGATCCTTTAAAAACAGGTGTTTCTGTTCCTCTTGACCCGCTCAAGTCTCCCCCTAACATTCGTGTTATGCGTTGCGCGCGTGGAAATAACAATTTGTTGATGCATGGATTCGCACCTGTGAATTCCCTCACCATAAAAGTCCCTTGTTTCACGCAAAAACAATCCCGAATCACGGGGCCTGTATCAAAATGAGACCGCTTATTCAGGTCAATTCTGGTCATCCACGAACCATAACCTGCCTTATGCGAACCATAATCTGTCCTACACGAACCATAACCAGACCTGTTTTTAGCTTCCCCGCGCCGTAAAAAACTTGACCCCGTACCGCCGATGCTTATGATCAACATCGTCGCCACCGATAACACAAACACGAAACAATCCATCGACGCGTTCCTCAAAAAAGTATTGTGACAAACAACACGCAGGCCGAATTCCGTTCAGCCCGAGCGAATCAGGATGCACATTATAAAACATAGCCACCAACCTCAGTCAGATGAAAATCCAACACCAGATTTCCATTTAACGGACCGAGCAGAAAAATTCAGAGCAATCGTCCGATCC